>Ga0310696_10001140_pt1 | contig 39208 bp, 32 predicted proteins | sample AusTroGonzalo_MG_4_FD_203885 | JGI IMG/M metagenome (GOLD analysis project Ga0310696, IMG submission 203885) | Bovine rumen microbial communities from tropical cattle in Woodstock, Queensland, Australia - Gonzalo_02 (v2) (version 2) | ecosystem: Host-associated > Mammals > Digestive system >... | reverse complement strand
GCCCGACATGACGGCGTTGTTGCCGGGCTTCTCGGTCTAACAGACAGATCCAATGCTACACTTTGTGCGACCTCTTTCTTGGCCGCTCCATCCCCCCTTGCAAAAATCCGGGATAAGGGTGACAAAATTATTTTTTTGTAGAATATAACCCCCTATACAACCCCAACAAGGAGAATATCATGGCAAAGCAAAAACTGAAAGAACCGACGATCGGCGAACTGTACGATGCATATCCGGAAATCGCCGAAATGGAACGCCTGCGCAACGACAGGCCGGGGAAACGCACCGTGATGAACGTCAGAAACGGCGTAAAGCAGGTGTGCGCCTTCCTCGAATGGACCGAAAACCACCCGAGCGACGACTGGTCCCAATGCGACAAGAAAAACCTGAACTGGAAGGGACGGCCCTTCTCGTGGCTCCGGCGCGGCAGGCTGGATAGATTCCTCATGCTGTCGAAGAAAGCCGGAATCTCGCCGCTCTCGGCGTGGAGCTACCTTTCCGCCCTAAGGGGTCTGACGGCAAAATGGTGCGCATCATACTATCTTGAGCGTGGGTGGAAGGTACCAGCTGCGCCTCTGCCAATATGCCGCCGACGCGCCCCGCGGTACGTCCGGCCAGAGCGCGAGACTCTACTCAAAGTCAAGGCCTGGTACGAGAGCCTGTGGGCGCAGGAGGACAAGCGCCTGTGGCTCGCCGCCACGATGATGCTGGAGTTCGCAATGCGCAACGGAGACGTCGAACGCCTCCGCTGGAGCAACTTCCGCCCCAGGCACGGCACGGAAACCCCGGCGGCAGACACCGTCCTCTGCTACACGCCGCACAAGACGGAGCTCTCCAGCGGACGCACGGTGGCCTGGCCCGTGCACCCCGATGTATGGACGCGCCTGACGGCCGTGCGCGAAAGCACCGGTCTGCGCGAGGGCACACACTTCCAGGGTCTCGTGGTACCAGCCGCCCGCCAGGTGTTCAGCGCGATCAACGCGGACATCCGCTCGCGCCGGTTCTTCGCCGGCGGCAAGGCCGCCTACGAACTGCGGAAGATATGCATAGACCACATATACCAGCGGTTCGGCGCCGAAATGGCGTCGTCGATCTCCGGCGACGACATAAGGACTATCACACGCTACTATGCCGATCCAAGCGCAGTGAACGCCGGTGCCGTGCGCGTTATGGATCTACTGTGAAATCGCAAGTTCCAGGTTGTAAGACCGCAGCGGTATTCACTTCTTCCAGAACCTCTTCCACTCGTAGGAGAAGAGCTTCAACTTGTCGAGGGTGAAGACCGCGGCGGTGGCGTCCTCAGCGCGGCGAGTGCGCACAAGAACGGCCATGTAGTCGGCGCGGAGCTTCTCGAACGGACGGAAGCGTACCTCCGGCGCGCCGACTTCCAGGAAGTATGCCACAGACCATGCAATCCAGTAGCGCACGCGGCGCTGGGCGTCGTCGCCTGAATAGAATTCCGGATAGTCAAGATAGAAGAACGCAGGAAAGGACGTGGCAACTACATCGGCGTTGGCGTGGATCCAGTTCGCCGCCGCGGGATACCTTTCGAAGACGACTTTGCCCTCACGGGAGATGGATGTATGCTCGAAGAGTTCGGCATGGCCCTCGTTGAACCACGGTGACGACTCCGCCAGCGCCCCTGCGTATGCAAGATACTGATGAAAGGCCTCATGCCGCATCGTCTTCAGAAGCTCGTCGATTCCGGACGGCTGCAGGTTCAGAACCAACTCGCGCCTATACGGCGACCAAAGAGCCGCCGACCATTCCACGCCCTCTCCAACATAGTCCAGATAGTCTTCGCGCTCGGAGAAGATCCTCACGGCAGCAACGTTGGTTGCAACGGCAAGAGGCGAGGGAACGGCGGCGGCATATGCCGCGCGGAAACGGGGCAGTTCGTTCGTGAGGGAGGTTATGAACGGGGCATGCCATTGCGGCATCAGGTCGTCAAGCGCCACCACGTCGCCGCTTTGAGTTGCATGCCAAGATTCATAGTTCACCACACTCAAGGCGTAGTCGCGTTTGAGGAGGGAGGATTCGGAAAGCTGTCCGGATGCAGCTCGACCATCATGGTCAGAGGACGATTCAGGATTGGGATCGGGGAGGGAACGGACACGGTCGAGGAAGTAGGAGTCAAAACAGGCGGCGGCGGCGTCTAGGTTCTCGTCCGGGGATACCACTAGCGCGGCCATGTACCAACCAGTCTGGACTCCGCGCCTCGGGGCAACGGGATGGAACGTCCATACGGAGGCGCACTGGTTCGTGGAGCGGTAATAGAAAAGCGCGTCTAGATCGCGACGGCGGCCGCGGCGGGGACGGACGGGCTCTTCGGACACGTCTACGGGGGCACATGCCACAACGGCGGCGTTGCGGGCAGCCTCGTCACGCGGCTTGATGGCTAGCGCGGCGAGGCGGCGCTCGAAGTCGGCACGAGTGGAAAGCGTCTCGGGAGGGTCGTCGGGCGGAGAGAAGTCCAAGCGGGCGACTACGAGAAGGTTACCGTTCGCATCGCGCCAGCGGGCACGTACGGTCCGGGCCGTCCAAAGGTCGAATGTGTCGTAACGATCTTCCAGGCGGCGTGTGCCGTCGATCTCCGTGACTAGGAACGACTCCGCGCGGGGCATCGAAACGGCATCAGGAGAAGCCCCTAGAAGCGCGGGCATCTCCAGACCGATGTCCGGAAAAGCCTTCGGCTCGGTGAAGCGAACTTCGGCCTCAGCTATGGTCGCCAGAGAGACGAGCAGTATGGTGGCGATGGAACGCATGTGTCAGGACACTTCCAAAGAGGAAGATGCGCCAGCTGAAATACAGCCAGGCGAGAAGAATGGGCAGGAAGGCGAACGAGCCATAGAGCGCATTGGCGTTGGCGATGCCCACCTGGAGCCAGGCGCATATCTTGAGCCAGAGGCACATGGAAACCGCCGTGACGCATCCCCCTTCCAGGGCCGCGATGCGGTTCACGCGCGTGTTGGGCATGAACCCGAGGGCGAACGCGAACGCGAGCGTGGCGAAGAGGAACGACAGACAGAAACCGAAGAGCTTGGACGTGAGGACGGCGAGGAGCGCGTCGCCGATCCACTTGGTGTAGGCCGTCGCGCCGACGGTGGCGTCGAGCGCCGACTTCACGACGTGCACCACCGGCATGGAGAGCGCCACGGCCGCCAGAATCGGCAGCACGGTGGATATCAAGATGTAGAGCGACACGCGTTTGAACCAGGATCGAGGCTTCTCCACCTCCCAGATGTTGTTCATGGAGTCTTCGATCGTGGAAAGCGTGAAGATGACCGTCAAGAGCAGGCCGGCGAGACCGATCCACCCGAATGTCTTGAGGCTGAATTTATCGATGCGGTCGAAAAGCGTATTGGAGATGGTGCGGGCCTGGTCGGCGAAGTCACGCGCGCAGCGGCGGCGTTCGGCGATCTTCTCCTCGGTCATTCCGGGCATGGTGAGAAACTTGGGCATGTCGTCGCCGCCTTTCTCGACGTTCTCGATGAGCGCATCGATCTGGCGGTTGATGAAGCCGCGGGCATAGTCGTCTGCCCCGAGAGTCTTGGCGAGGGTGAGAAGCAGGCAAAGGACGGGGATGAACGCAAGAAGGGAATAATAGGTGAGCCCGGCGGCGTGGAGCGAACAGCGGCCGTCAAGGAACTCCTTGACCACAGAGTAGAGAAAATTGTATATCCGTTTGAACATTTCATTTGCCTTTCTTTTCGGTCGCAAGCGACTGCACCACGGCTGCGTTGAACGCCTTGCCCGCCTTCTTCATCTCAGTGGCCGAAAGCGAAATGCGCGCACGGGCCTTCCCCGCGGACGGCGTGAACCGGCACACGGGGCGCACACCCTCGGAGGCGCCGAACGCCGTGAGAGAGGCGCCCAGGGACTTTTCTAGATCCGCACAAAGACTCTCCGGCGCTACGCCAGGCTTGGGGAGGACGTCGGCGGAGATCGTGATACCCGCCGTATCGAGCGAGACGGACGCCTCAAGGCCGTCGATCTTCTCCACCACGTCGGAGCGGTTCGTGCCGACGGATGCTGAAGTCGCCACCGCCGAAAACGCATCGCCGCCGATGTTTACCTTCAAGATCGGATCGCCGTTGCGCGTGACAAAGGCTCTGCGCGCGGCGGCGGTGGCGGAAAGCGCACGCTCCGCGTCGCCGGTCGTGAGGGCGAACGCGACATAGCCGTCAGGGGCGAACAGCACGACCATCTCGTCGGGACGACCCTCGGCCGGGAGAAGACGCACCCCGCTGGAGCCGAAACGGGTGGCGCCGGGATGGTTGAGCGTGAACTGCGCGATACCCTCGGCGCACGGGAGGACTGGGACGGGTTCGGCCACGCGGCCGCCTGCGGAGGGAAGCGACCAGAAGAGCGGCTTGTCCGTACGAAGGCGTCCATAGGACGCGGAGAGGTTCTGCTGCAGGGACGACACCAGCAAGGCCGGTATCAGCGGATTCGCAAGCAACTTCCCCAGCGTTATGGCCTTCGGAGTGAGGGCGGCGAGGGGGGCCACCTCCGCCACGTCCGACGCGCCGAGGCGCGGAATTGCCAACATCGCCAGCGCGACGAGAGCCAGCGTCATTTTGCGTATTCTGTACATCTCAATTCTCTTATCACGGTCACACGGATCTGACCTGGGAACTTCACCCGGTCCGAAATATCACGGCAGATGTCGCGGGCGAGAACCACGGCCTCGCCGTCGTCCACCTGTCCCGGATCGACCATCACGCGCAGGTCTCGCCCTGCCTGTACCGCGAACACCTGCTGCACGCCAGGTCGGGAGCGGGCGATCGACTCGATCTCGCCCATGCGCTCGACGTAGCTCTCGGCGTTCTCCTGGCGGGCGCCGGGGCGGGCGGAGGAAATGGCGTCCGCCGCGGCGCAGAAGACGCCCAGCGCGCCGCCGTCGGCACCTGCCTCGGCGTGATGTGCGGCAACGGCGCGGCAGACCACGTCACTCTCGCCGTGCGCGCGCAGGAAGTCCGCGCCCAACGCGGCGTGGGCGCCCTTGGCTCCGGCCGTGATGGCCTTGCCGATGTCGTGGAGAAAGCCCGCGCGGCGGGCCGTCGCGGCGTCCATACCCGTCTCGGCGGCCATCACCCCCGTAAGAAGCGCCACTTCCACTGAATGCCTCAGCACGTTCTGCGAGAAGGAGGTCCTGAGGCGCAGCGCGCCCATGAGGCGGAGTATCTCCGGAGATAGGCCCAAGACACCGGCCTCGGCCGCCGCAGCGGCCCCGGCCTCATCGTTTGCGGCCTCGGTCTCGGCCTTGGCGGAGGCGACGGCCTCCTCGATGCTGGCGGGATGAATGCGTCCGTTCGCGACGAGCTTCTCGAGCGCGCGGCGGGCGATCTCGCGGCGCTGGGGGTCGAAGGCGGAGACAACCACCATGTCGGGGGCGTCGTCTAGGAGCAGGTTCACGCCGGTGGCGGCCTCGAGTGCGCGCACGTTGCGTCCGTCGCGCCCTACGATGCGCCCCTTCATCTCGGCGTTGGGAAGGGAGACGGTCGCGGTGGTCAGTTCGCTGAGGTGTGCGACGGCACAGCGCTGGACGGCGTCCGCCACCAGGCGGCGGGCGATCGTCTCGCCCTGCTCGCGGGCGGCCTCCTGGATGCGGCGGGAGAGCCCGGCGGCGTCGGTGCGCAGAAGCTCGTTCGCCTGTGAGAGCATTTCGCGGCGCGCCTCGAGGTGCGTCATCTTGGCGACGGCCTGCAGACGCGCGTCGGCCTGTTCGTTCTTCGCCTGGGCGGCGCGCATGGACTCCTTGGCGTTCTTCTCGATCGTCTCGGCGGCGGCGTGCTTGGCGTCGACCGCCGCAGAGCGCTCGTCGAGGGCGGCGGCCTTGCGGTCGAGGTTCGCCTCGCGCGCGGTCTGGCGGTCGTCGGCCGCCTTGAGCTCGGCACGGCGGGACTTGACGGACGCCTCGAACTCCTCGCGCGCCTTGACGACGGCCGCGCGCGCCGCTATGTCTGCTTCCTTCAGCCGCGCCTTGATCTCCGCCTCCGCCTCCTCTTCGCGCAACTTCATCTGCTTCTCGATCGACTCCGCCTGCCACCGCCCCACCAGGCCGCGCAGCGCGTAGCCTAGAAGGATACCCGCCACGATGAACGTGGCGACGATCATTAGGGACGCGCCGTCGGATAGATTGTCCCATGTCGATGTGGTTAGTGCGAACAACATGCGGATGTATTATAGCATAAATTTCGTGGGGCGTGGTTCAATCTCCCAATCTCTCAATCTCACAATCTCACAATCCCTACAATCACACAATCCTACAATCACCCAATCTCACAATCCTACAATCCTACAATCACCCAATCTCACAATCACCCAATCTCACAATCCCACAACTACTTCTCGCCCGTTGTCTTCAGAAGGAGCGAGAAGAGATAGCGGCGCTCGCGGGACGGAAGGGCGTCGAAACCGTCCAGATGTTCGCGGAGGTCGGCCACGGCGGCGTCGAAGCGCTCGCGGGCGGGGGAGGTGTCGTCGGCGGGGAAAGGATAGGTGCCGTCGGCGATCCAGGAGGCGAGACGTGCGGCGTTGTCGGACGCCGCGCGCACCTTGAAGTGGTCGCGCAGGATGCGACGCGCGGCGTCGAGGTAGCCTCGCACCTCCGGATTCAGCTCGTCGAGGACGAGCGCGTTCTCCGCCTCAAGCTCGTCGAAGCGGGGCGAGCGCAGGTAGGCCGTAAAGCTGAAGGCCGCGCCGGGGCGCACGCCTGCGGGACGCTCCCTGAGCGCGAAGCCGTCGCCGCCGCAGAATACGAGCCGCCCGGAACCCGCAAAGCGGCGGCGCCATTCTATTACCTCAAGCTTCGCCTCCGCTCCTGATGGGAGTGACACGTTGTAGTCGGTGACGGACTTCTGCACTATCACCGGCGTCACGGGGATGCCGCAGAAATAGACGCGCACGGCGGGATACGCCTTCAGGTACACGGCAAACTTGGCGGCGAGCGCGGAAACGACGGCTCCGGCGTCCGTGAGGACGTCCGCCGCCGGGCGCACGTTCGTGATGTATACCTCTGTTCCCGTGGCTGGGCCGGGCGCGGCGTCGTCGAGCGTGAACACTCCTGGATCGGCGGCGTCGCCAGAGAGGATGTAGGACTTAAGTCCACCCTCCACTCCGACGGTGGTACGCCATTCGCAGTGGAGTCCGATTGCGAACGCCTTGAAGCGTCCGCGGCCGCGGCGGCCGTGTAGACGGCGGTGAAGGCCGTGCGTGACGCCGTCGGCGCGCTTCCAGCTGCCGCCGAGCGCGCCGAAGGTGTCGTCCACGCGGGCTATGTCTATGCCGGCGCCGTCGTCGGAGACGCGCACCGCCTCCACCGCGCCGAGCGTGTTCGTGACAAGGTCCACCTTCACCTCGCGCGCATCGGCGTCGAGCGCATTCCAAAGCAGCTCCTCGATGGCCGAGAGCGGGGTGGCGTTCGCGAGAGACGCGATATGGTCGGCACGGGCCTGTACGGTGATCGTCTTCATACTATCTCCATTGGCTCTACAGCCGGGGGCTCCACGGAAGTAACCTTCTCAATGCGCTGGCGGATGCCCTCCAGCTCCTTGGTGCAGAACGCCACGAGCTGGCGTCCCTCCTCGAAGTCCTTCATCATCGCGTCGAGGGGAAGGTCTCCCTTCTCCATCTCGGCGACGATCTTCTCAAGGCGCGCAAGCGCCTCCTCGAACGACTCCGTCTTCTTCTCCTCTTTCATCGGGACACACTCTCCAAATGACTTTGGTTCTCTCGGCACGGCATCCGGCGTGCCATTTGCGTTATATTATACCATAAATTGCGCTTAAGCGGCTTGCAATCATTCCATTCGCTTCCGCAACGGGCGCATCTCCGTTTTTCACCCATCGCGGAGAATAACTCCGACGGCTGGCAAATTGGGCTTCGCTACCGCTACGCCTCCCGCTTCGCGCGATTCAGCCACCAGCAAATGAGAAATATGTTTTTTAGCGGCATCTGCGATGCCGAGATTATGGTATAATGCACAATATGATTCTACAGGACAATCCAAGGACGTATGCCATTATGCGGAACGCACCAGCCTTATGCGGCGAAGCCGCAACCCTAACCTCTTCTATCGATCAGGAGGGCGTAGGAGGTGGTTCCATGGCGCGAAGCATCGGCGAAGCGGTAGCGGAGCCTTTTTGACAACCTTCGGAGTTTGAACGGGAATGATCTGCGGTGAATTATGGAGATGCGCCCTTCCGCAACGCTTTCCCCACCCCGCAAATGAGATTCGTCCGCACCATAATCTCATTCATGGTATTCGTATTCGGTCACTCATCGGCAGGGGCGCGCCGTCAGTACATTTTTTGCCGTGTAGAAGTGTAGATGTGTAGAAGAAGATTTGAAGAAGGGATTCCACCACATGCCCCGAACGCCTGTCAATCGCCTGTGATTGGCCTGCTTTCGGGGTCTGTGGCAGAGCCCCAGTTTCCAATCATCTCCATTTTCTATACTTCTACACGGCAAAATCACCACCTGCATTTCAGTGACCGATTACTGGTATTCCCTGTCCAATATTGACATCAAATCGGCTGTGATGTATAATATACACCATGACACGCACCCAAATACAGATTCCGGACGTTCTCTACGGACGTACCAAACGTTTCGCGGAAAGCCGTGAAATAAGCATGGCGGAGGTATGCCGCAACGCGCTGGAACTTTTCATCTCCATCCACTCTGTTGAAGATTCTACGGCGGCAGCTACCTGCTGGACACCGCCCGTATGCCGGTCAACCGGCATGAAATCCGATCCGTTTGCACATGACGACTGGCGCGAGCGAATCTACTCCGAACGCAACGTCTGACGGAGGGCGCGATGGTTTCCTGCGACACGAATATCCTCTTTGCGGCGTCCAATCCCGATGACGCCCACCATCAAGCCGCGCTCGACTTCATTTCGGCGCACGCCGCCGATTCGCAGTTCGTCGTCGCGGAGCAAGTCTTCGTTGAACTGTACTGCCTTCTTCGCAACCCTGTCGTCCAGCGCAAGCCCCTGACGGCGGGAGAGGCCGCCATGGTCATTTCGACATACCGGCACAATCCGGCATGGGCCGTGGTGGATGTCCCGTCAGATCCATCTGCGATGAACGCCGTCTGGCGAAAAGCGGCCACACGCGGCTTCGCCCGCCGCCGCATCCACGATGTGCGGCTTGCCGAAACGCTCAAATACTGGGGCGTTGACGAGTTCTACACTCGCAACACGCGCGACTTCGAAGACGCCGGCTTCCGCATACTCTCAAATCCGTTCGACTGACGTGCGCCGCATGGGGCACCGTGATCTTGGCAGCTCACTGGGACAATTGTAAAGCACAGCACTTCGAAGTTGAAATGAGACTTTTGTCCGCGTTGAAAACGCAGAAATTATACATCATCTCCCAGACCGGGACAAGCGGGAAACCGTAAACTCATCCTTGCGTCGCGAATGCGTAGGCGTTGCGGAACATGCGCATCCAGGGGCCGGCCTCGCCGTTGAAGAGCCCACCCTTGTAGGAGAGCTGCGCGCTGCGGAAACCGCGCTCGGGATGCGGCATCATGATCGTGGCGCGTCCGTCCTTGGTGGTGAACGCCGTGAAGCCGCCGGCCGATCCGTTGGGGTTCCAGGGATAGCGCTCCGTGGCGTTGCCGCGGCCGTCCACGTAGCGCAGCGCGGCGTTGGCCTTCTTCGCGTCGTCGCCGGCGGCGAACACCGCGCGGCCTTCGCCGTGCGCGACGGCCACGGGGATGCGGCTCCCCGCCATGCCCTTGAAGAATATGGACGGCGACTCGAGTACCTCGAGCGTGCAGAAGCGCGCCTCGAACTGCTCGGAGGTGTTGCGCCGGAATGCGGGCCAGTGCGACGCGCCGGGGATGATGTCCTTGAGCTGGCTCAGCATCTGGCAGCCGTTGCACACACCGAGCGAGAAAGTGTCCTTGCGGTGGAAGAACTTCTTGAACATCGCCTTGAGGCGCGGATTGAAGAGGATCGAACGCGCCCAGCCGGATCCGGCGCCCAGAACGTCGCCGTAGGAGAAGCCGCCGCAGGCGACGAGCCCCTTGAAGTCGGCGAGGTCGACGCGTCCGGCGAGGAGGTCGGTCATGTGCACGTCCACGCTCTCGAAGCCGGCGAGCGCGAAAGCCGCCGCCATCTCGATGTGCCCGTTGACTCCCTGCTCTCGGAGGATGGCCATGCGTGGCTTCGGCTGGGCGGTCGCCCCGCGACCGCCGCGGCGCGCGCGGGGCGCGCGCCCTACCGTTTCATCAGGATCGTAGGTCAGGCGGAAGGTGAGGCCGGGGTCGGTCTCGTCGAGGGCGTTGTCGTATTCCTCTTTGACGGCGACCGGGTTGTCGCGGAGGGCCTGCATGCGGTATGTGGTCTCGCTCCATGCGCGGCGGATGGAGGTGATGTCCGTCGCGAGCACGCGGCGGCACCCAACGGAGACGTCGAAGGATCGGCCGTCAACCGGCGCGCCGATCATGTGCACGTCGGCGCCGAGGCCGGCGCGGCGGAAGATGGAGAGGACGGCCTTGAGGTTCGCGTCGGAAACCTGCAGGACGGCGCCGGGCTCTTCGGAGAAGAGGACCGCAAGAGGATCAAGGACGTTGCCGCGCGGATCTACATCCGGCAGCGTCACGGAGATTCCGCATCCGCCGGTGATGGCCATCTCCGCGAGCGTTACGGCCACGCCGCCGTCGCTGATATCGTGGTAGGCGAGGGCGAGTCGGCCCTTGACGATCTTCTGCATCGCGTTGAAGAATGCCTTGAGGCTCTTCGCGTCGATGTCGGCCGACTCGTTGCCCAGCTGGTTGTAAACCTGGGCGAGGCAGCTGCCGCCGAGACGGTGGCGTCCGTGGCCGAGATCGATGTATACGAGTTTAGTGCCTAGTGCGGAGTGAGGAGTGCAGTGTGCGCCACCTTCTTTCTGCGCACTAGGCACTACGGCACTAGGCACTAGGCACTTCAAGTCAGGAGTGAGCGTAAGCGAAGCGTCCTCCACGGGGGAGAAAGAGGAGACGACGAGCGAGAGCGGCGCCACCTGGCGGTGGGACTTGCCCTTGGAGTCGGTCCATGTGGTGTGCATCGAACAGGAGTCCTTGCCCACGGGGATGGAGATCCCAAGCGCAGGGCAGAAGGAGAGGCCGACTTCGCGGACGGTGTCGTAGAGATTGGCGTCCTCGCCGGGCTCGCCGCACGGGGCCATCCAGTTGGCGGAGAGACGGACATTCTTGATGTCGCCGCAGTCGGCGGCGGCGAGGTTTGTGAGGGCCTCGGCGATCGCGAGGCGGCCGGAGGTGGGCGCGTCGATGAGCGCGACGGGCGTGCGCTCGCCGGTGGCCATGGCCTGTCCATTGAGCGTCTTGTAGCCCATGAGGGTCACTGCGCAGTCCGCCGCCGGAAGCTGGTAGGGGCCGACCATCTGGTCGCGCGCGACAAGTCCGGTGACGGAGCGGTCGGTGATGGTGATGAGGAATGTCTTGTCGGCGATCGTCGGCAGGTGCAGGAGGCGGAAGAACGCGTCGGACGTCTTCACCTGCGCAAGGTCAAGCGCGGGGCGTTCTGCCTTGACGCGCTTGACGTCGCGCACCATGCGCGGCGGCTTGCCGAGAAGCACCTTGATGTCCATGTCGATGGGCGAATCGTGGAAGTGCTCGTCTTCGAGGACGAGGCGGCCGTCGCCTGTGGCCTCGCCGATGAATGCGACCGGGCAGCGCTCGCGCGAGCAGAGCTCCTCGAAGAACGCGCGGGCGTCGCGCTTCAGGGCAAGCACGTAGCGCTCCTGCGCCTCGCAGCACCAGATCTCCATCGGGTTCATGGAGCGCTCCTCGTTGGGGACCTTGCGGAGCTCGAAGCGCCCGCCGGTCGCCTCCACGAGCTCGGGGCAGCCGTTGGAGAGGCCGCCCGCGCCGATGTCGTGAATCGCGTAGATCGGGTTCTTGGCGCCCAATGCGGCACAGGCGTTTATCACGCCCTGGCAGCGGCGCTGCATCTCGGCGTTGCCGCGCTGGACGCTGTTGAAGTCCAGCGCCTCGTCGTTGGTGCCGGTCATCATCGAGGACGCCGCGCCGCCGCCGAGGCCGATGCGCATCGCAGGCCCGCCGACCTGCACGATGTACGCGCCCTTCGGCACAGGCTTCTTCGAGACCTGGTCGCGGACGATCACGCCGTGTCCGCCCGCCAACATTATCGGCTTGTGGTAGCCGCGGTACGCGCCACCCACCTCCGTCTCATAGGTGCGGAAGAAGCCGGTGAGCTGCGGACGCCCGAACTCGTTGCCGAACGCCGCGCCGCCAAGCGGACCTTCCGTCATGATCGCAAGAGGCGTCGCGAGGCGCTTGGGGAATTCGGCGTAGACGCGCTCCCAGGGCTGCGGGAAGCCGGGGATGTGCAGATCACTCACCATGAAGCCGCAGATGCCGGCGGATGTGCGAGAGCCGCTGCCGGTGGCGGCCTCGTCGCGGATCTCGCCGCCCACGCCCGTGGCCGCGCCCGGGAATGGCGAAATCGCCGTCGGGTGGTTGTGGGTCTCCACCTTCATCAACTGGTCGAGTTGAACTTTCTTGAATTGATAGGCGCCTAGCGCGGAGTGCTTAGTGTTTATTACACTACATGCTTTCTGCGCACTAGGCACTACGGCACTAGGCACTAGGCACTCAGTCTTGAACCCTTCAACAACAGACGAGTTGTCCTTGTACGCCACAAGCGTTCCCTTGCCGTTCTTCTTGTGGGTGTTCTTGATCATCTCGAAGAGCGACTGCGGCATCTTCCTGCCGTCTATTATGAACTGCGCGCCGAAGATCTTGTGGCGGCAGTGCTCGGAGTTGACCTGCCCGAACATGACGAGTTCGGTGTCGGTTGGGTTGCGTCCTGCCGCCTTGAAACTGTCCGCGAGGTACTGCATCTCGGGCTCGGAGATCGCGAGGCCGAGGGAGACGTTCGCCTCGCGGATGGCCTCGACTCCGCGGCCGAGCACGTCGAAGGACACGCCGGGCCTGGGAGGCGCCTCGTCGAAGAGATCGGAGAGATCGGAGTAGACGCCCTCGGTCATGCGGTCATAGAGGGCCTCAAACGCGGGCCTGACACGTCCGTCGGCCGCGAACGGGGAGACGGCGGCGCCATTGCGGACGATCGAGAACTTGATGCCGCGCTCGACGCGGACGATTCCCTTGAGGCCGCAGTTGCGGAAGATGTCGGTGGCCTTGGACGACCACGGGGAGATGGTGCCCTTCCGCGGCGTCACGTAGAAGACCCCTGCTGCGTTCTCCGCGCCGCCGGTGGCGTTCAGGAGCGAGGCGGCCTTTTCAAGCGTGGCGGGGTCAACGCCCCCTTCGGACTCGGGCTCGATGGCGTACACCCACGAGGCCGAGACGTCCACGCCCTTGAGGGCGGAGTCGGCGGCCGCGAGCGCAGCCTTGATTGCGTCGATGCGGAACGGCGAGAACGCGCTCGCCCCGGAAAGCATGATTGGTTTCATAGACGAAGAGAATCCTTGCGGTTGTTCGTCTATATTATACCATATATTCGCCCGGAATGGGCGGCTGTCGGCAGGTTTGTCCAGAATCAATAGAGATGTCGTTTGTACGCGTCGCGCGCTTCGCCGCCCCGACGCCGCCGGTGGCATCATATGCAGATCATCCACCCGTCAAAAACCACCCGTTCTATATCCCCCATAATATTTCGTCCGCAATGTAATCTCATTTTACTGTTGTCACCCGTCCGGGCTTTTGGTATTCTTTCCCCATGTACCCCAAACAACATGATTCCACTCCCCCCTGCGCGAAAGCCCCCGCCCAGCGCGATGCTCCCACTCAGCACATTAATCGCCGTATCCGGCCATGCGTCGCATCCACCCCGTACAGGCGCATCACACCAGACGCCGAGTTCCAGAAATGGATGGCCAAATACGGTCCCGTGGAGCGCGCCATAATGGAAGAGCGCGCGCGAAGGCTCGCATCCGCCGAGAAAAGGCGGATGAAGCGGCGGCTCGCCTTCGCCGCGGAATGCGAAGCGACGGAAGGCCTTGCCAAGGCCATACGAAGGAGAGGGTTCTCAAGCAGCACGAAGAGAAGCGTGAATGGCACCGATGGTTCCCCCAGCCGCAGAAGTACCAAGAGCGCTCCTCTCGCGCGGATAGGTAACACGAATCTGCATGTCCTGGACGGCGGCATCGTCTCCGTGCTGCTGTCCGTCGTCGGCGTGAAGTGTACACGCAAGGTGGACGCCATTCGCCACAGCCTGAAACGCCCGCTGTACTACGAACGCGAGAACGCACGCCGCCGCGCGCTCGCCGCGGAGCGCCGGAAGGTGAGGCAACGTACGACGTCGAACCCGTGCCCGACGCGCGAGGAGGTGCTGGACGCCTGGGTCCACGCGAAGGATTCCCGCGAGGCAATGCTACGCTTCGGCGGGATACTGGAGGATCTCGAGTGCCATGTGGACAATTCGTTGCGCTTCGGCGCCGGTGGCGGCATCGTCGGACGCGCCCCCGGGATAAAGGGCTGGCTGCAGACGAACATACCTATTTTGTACTCCAAGTACACAACCGTGATGCGTTACAAGGCCGCCGCGAAAAAGCTCCGCCAGGTGGTCGGGATTAAGGACCCGACACCGCTTTCCACGATCTTGCGCCCTGCGGGACCGTCATGCCCCGCAGGGTCGGGCGGGGATTCCGTCGGGATGGACGGAAATGAGATTACGTTGCGGACGAAATCTAATTCGCCGGATGTTGGGCGAAAGGTGGCGGGCCACGGTGCTGGGTCGGCGGATATCGCGACGCTGCGGGCAAGGGCCGTGTATCTTGAGGCGATGGAGGGCGTGCACGACAACGCGACATGCACGATAGCACGGCTGGACGAGCTGCTCGACCCGGAGCGGGTGGAGGACGCGACCATGCTGAAGGAATGGAAAGTAAGATACGAGAATGAGATTACATTGCGGACGAAAAGAAAGTGGATGAACAGACTTTTCAAACGGACCGGTTGAATCTGGACGATTTATGACGATTTATACAGATGCCACGAACCGACTTTACCACCATGAACCGATTTTGCAGAAACCACGAAACGTGCAATCACAGCAAACCGATCTTTGGCCAGCAAGAGACGATCTTCGGCCGGCACGAACCGATCCTCTACCGGCACCAACCAACCTTCAATCTTCGGCCGGTACGAACCGATCCTCTACCGGCATCAACCAATCTTCAATCTTCGGCTGGCACGAACCGATCTTCGGCCGGCATGAACCAGATTTCTGCCGGCACGAACTTTAAACTATACTCAACAAGGTAAGAGAAATACAAAATACAAAACAAGAGAAATACAAAATGAATTCAAATACCCCATCAACAAACTCGAAGATAGTAAGTGTCGCCATTGCCATTGCATCAATGGCCATAACTTCGACAGCCTTCGCATCAACGAGCGGGACGACGAATGAACATGCGCCGGATTCATGGTCCGTGAAAAGCAACGGTGAGGTGGTGTGCGCGTTCGACGGAGTTGAATTCCGTGCCCCATCATCCTTGCCCGCCAAAGTGAAAACGTCGGAAAAAGGCAAGATCGAATTGGAGCTCACAACACAGGACGGACCGGTGAAGGCCGTGTGGACGCGTGCGGCAGACGGTGCGCTCGAGTGCGCCCTAGCCGCGCCGCCGGACCGTGTGATGTCCGCACCCCTCGCATACCCGGCCGGATGGACTACGAAGGAAGGCGACGATCTAATCCTACCCTTCGGCGAGGGCGTGGCGTATCCTGTATGCGACCCCGAAGTGGAGTTCACCGGATGCAAATTCGGTCTGGGCTGCGGAATGGGGACCACGATGGGGTTCTTCGGCGTGGCGCGCGCAGGCAAGTGGGCGATGACCGGAGTGGAGGACACGCTATGCGCCGAGATCGTCTGCCGCACCAACGCACCTTATTCGGCAGGTGTCGTCTGGGGGCCATTCGACGGCGGCAAATGGGGCCATGACCGTAAAGTGCGCTTTTTCTTCGCGCGTTCGCCCGGGGAAGCGGCGGGGAAATACCGCGCCTGGCGGGACGCACAGGGACGAGTGCGTACCCTCGCCGAGAAGGCCAAGACGAATCCGCACATAGCGACCTTCCCCGGCACGGCGGACATCTGGCTGTGGGACGACAACGACCAGAGCCGCCTCTACAACTGGCCGCTTGTGGAAGAAGCCCCAGCTCTGGACTTGAAGCGCATCTCCGCCGAGATGAAGTCCCTGGGCATGGACCGCGTGCTCATCAATGTGTTCAACGGCATCTCCCACGAAGACGCAGCTTTCCTCTCGCGCCAGGGATTTCTCTCCGGAACCTACGACTGTATGCGCGACATGTTCCACAAGGGGCTTCTGGGAGTGGCGGATCCATCCAACTTTGTGCGCGCCGCGCGCTTTCTGCCGTTTGCCGCGGACGCGGCGCGCATCAACCGGAACGGAACGCCGGCGGCCGCATGGTCGATACCGGACCGCGAAGGGAAAATGCATCCAATGCAGTCTCTCTGCGACGCGCTGGCGCTTGAGATGTGCCGTCGGCTCATCGCGCCAGAGGTGGCGGCTGTTGGCTACACCTCGCGACTGATGGACGTGCAGGCGTGCGGCGGGCCTGTGGCGTGCTTCTCGAAGACGCACCCGTGCACACGCGCCGAGGCGCTGGAGGCCATGCGCGCGGAACACCGCTACCTGGCGGACGACCTCGACCTCGTGATCGGGGTGGAAGTGGGGCGTGAGAGCCTTCTGGACTCGTACCACTACGCCGAGGGACTTCCTTCACTGCCGCACCAATTCCGAAAGGAGCTTTGCTGGCGCTACAAGGACCAGACCCTCTACGGCGACGAGATCCCCGCACGCACGCGCACTCTAATGCACAACCCGAAGTACCGCATCCCGCTCTGGGAGCTGGTGTACCACGACTGCGCAGTGAACTACTACTACTGGGCCGACACCACCTTCATGTATCCGCAGCTCGCGCCGCTGAAGGATCTCTTCTGCAGACTCTACGGCATCCCGCCGATATATTCCATGAACGTCTCCACGTGGAACCGCATCAAGAAGGACGTGGCGGCCTCATACGCGCAGGCAAGCGAAGTGGCGCGCGAGACGATGTTCTCTCGCATGACTTCCTTCGAGTGGCTCACGCCCGACCGGCTTGTACAGCGCACAACCTTCGCGAACGGGCGCAGCGTGACCGTCGACTTCCGCGAGCAGTATGCGAAGACGATCGCCTCCGCGCCGCGCGGATTCAAGATCATGAGCTACAACGTGCGCCACTGCGAAGGCATGGACAAGAAACTGGACATCGCACGCATCGCTGCCGTCGTGAACCGCGCCCGGCCGCGCTTCGCCGCACTTCAGGAACTCGACTGCAAGACGAAGCGGTCGGAGAAGATCGACGAACCGCAGGAGCTTGGCCGCCTCACCGGAATGCACCCCACCTTCGCGAAGACGATAGACTACCAGGGCGGCGGATACGGAGTGATGCTGCTCTCACGCGAAAAACCGCTTTCCGTGGAGAAGATCCCCCTTCCCGGAGCCGAGCCGCGCGTACTGCTCCTCGCGGAGTTCGACGACTGCTTCGTGGGCTGCACGCATCTGAGCGTCGCCGCCGAGAAGGAGCGCGCCGACTCCGTGGCGCTGATCGAAAAGGCGGTGAAGGGAAGGACCAAGCCGGTATTCGTGACGGGCGACTGGAACTCGCTGCCGAACTCGTCCGTACTTGCAGGCCTTTCCCGTTTTCTGCGCGTTCTCTCGCCCACCGACGGCCGCACCTACCACGGCAGCCCCGCGAACGGCCCCTCCGGAACCACCACCGACTTCTGCATCGACTACATAGCGGTGGATTCCGCCAACGCGCCCCGCTTCAAAGTCGTGGACCGCGGCCTTGTGGCCGACCGCGTCTCCTCGGACCACGCCCCAATCTTCGTCACGCTCGTGCCTGAATTTTGATATAATGAGTGCGTTCCGATTCCAGGCGGGACGTCTTTCAAAGCAAAGCAGAAAGGAACAACAGCCCATGAAAAAGAAAAGTGCCCTTCTCAGCGGTGGTGGCGCGGCGTTTGGCGCGCTGGCCATGTCAGTCTTCGCGGCGATGCCGCTCAGCGCCGAGCGGGGCGACGCGGTCGAGTTCTTCCTGAAACCGGGGGCGCCGGAAGGAGACGGATCGATGTCTGCCCCGTTCGGCAGCTTCGCCGCCGCGCAAACGGCGGTGCGGAAGGCCGTGGCCGATCCGTCGCTCAAGGCGGGGGCCGTCTCGGTGACCTTGCTTGACGGGAAGTACTTCATCAACAAGGAGATCCGTTTCGCAAAGGAGGATTCGGGGACGGCGGCGCATCCTGTGAAGTGGCGCGCCAAGACGCGAGGCGGAGTGCGCCTAACCGGTGGAATCCCGGTGCCTAAGCTGAAGAAGCTGACCCCCGACGATCCGGCGTGGGCGCGCATACCCGAGGAGTCGCGTGCGAAGGTGGGCGTGGCGGACCTCAAGGCGGCCGGTATCTCCGACTACGGCGTGGTGCAGGCAAACGGATTCGGCGGACCGTACATGGAGCTAGTGTGGGACGGGAAGCTCCAGACGCTCGCGCGCTGGCCGAACGACGGATTCACCGGCATCGCCTCTGTGGAGATCATTCCGCCCGGACCAGACGGCAAAAAGATCCCCGCTAAGAAATTCGTCTACGCCGACGACCGTCCGTCGCGCTGGGTAGACGAGCCCGCGCCGTACGGAAACGGATTCTTCTGCTACAACTGGGCCGCGGCGCGCGTCGCCTTCAAGAGCATCGACCCCGCGACGAAGACGATCGAACAGCAGGGGCGTGGCTCGTCCTACGGCTACTCGAAGATCGGGTTCTGGTTCGGCTACAACCTGCTGTGCGAACTCGACTCGCCCGGCGAATACTACATCGACCGCTCGGCCGGCCGCCTGTACTACTGGCCCACCACGAACAGAAACGACCCCGAGGCGGCCCTCACGACGACGTGCAACCTCTTCATGCTGAACTCCGTCTCCAACGTGTCATTCTCGGGCCTCGTGTTCGAGAACTGCCGCGGGACGGCGTTCTCGGCGCGCGGCGGCGAGGGCGTGCAGATCGTCGCCTGCACGTTCCGCAACGTGGGCTCGCGCGCGGTGACCATCGACCGTGCCCCGAAAAGCCGCGTCGCGGGATGCGACATCTCCTACTGCGGCGCGGGCGGCGTGACCATGGCCGGCGGAGACATGAAGACCCTCTCGCGCTCCGGCATGGCCGTAGAGAACTGCCACATCCACCATTATGCCCTTTTGGAGCTCACCTATGCGCCTGCGGTGAGGCTGTACGGCTGCGGGATTGCCGTCAGGCACTGCACGATCCACGACGGTCCGCACACGGCCGTGCTGTTCGGTGGGCGCGAGCACGACATCTCATGGAACGAGATCCACTCCGTGTGCCTGGATGCCGGCGAGATGGGCGCCGTCTACTGCGGACGCGATTGGACGCTCTGCGGCAACCGCATCGACGCCAACTACTTCCACGACATATACAACCCCCGCAACCAGCGCAACCGCGCAATCATGCTGGACGACGGCGCGGCCGGCATCACCATGACATCCAACCGCTTCGTGCGCGTTGCCGAGGCGATCTCCCTCTCCGCCATCGGCAACGTGATAGAGAACAACCTCTTCCAGAGCAACTTCCCACCCATCAGCGCATGGCAGAAGTGGGAGAACCACGACGACTACACCAACCCGCGCTACACGCACAAGCAGCTCCTCGACATCCTCGCCGCGCTGCCCGTCCACAAAGAGCCGTGGAAGAGCCGCTACCCTTATCTGGGGATGATCGACGACGCGATCAAGACGGGCGTGATGCGCGATCCGGCCACACGCACGGCGATCCGCCGCAACATCGCCTTCGACGGCGCCACGAACCTCGTGCAGTTCATGTACGCGAAGTACGCCTACACTCCCGAGACGTGGCTTGTGGAGAACAACACGGAGAACGACCGCACGCCGCCCAAGGGATTCGCGCCGCTGCCGCCGTGCTCCGCCATCGGCGTGCAGAACACGCCTGAGCGCGCCACATGGCCCATCGACCACCCCGTGACGATCAAGTGCTCCAACCTGGTGTACAGGAGAAAGCAGTAACCGCCCGGATCAAAGGCTGAAAAGAAAGGGAGCCGCTTTCGGCGGCTCCCTCTCTCGTTTCTGCGCGAAGGCGGAATCTTACTTGATCTCGACTTCGGCGCCGGCCTTCTTGAGCTGCTCGGCGATCTTCTCGGCGTCTTCCTTCGAAGCGCCTTCCTTGACCGTCTTGGGCGCACCCTCGACCATGTCCTTGGCGTCCTTGAGGCCGAGGCCGGTGATGGCGCGGACCTCTTTGATCACCGCAATCTTGTTCGCGCCGGCGGCCTTGAGCACCACGTCGAACTCCGTCTTCTCCTCGGCGGGAGCGGCGGCGGCGGCAGGACCCGCAACGGCGACGGCGGCAGCGGCGGAAACGCCCCACGCCTCTTCGAGCGCCTTCACGAGCTCGTTGATTTCGAGAACCGTCTTGCCAGACAGCTCCTTGATGAGTTCTTCATTCGTCATTTTCTTTTCTCCTTTGTTTTACTTGTCAACCTTCAGCGTTTTTCATCTGAAGGAAATTCTGTCGGTCTTGGGCCGTCCGCCGTCTCGTGTCTCGGATCCGGCTGCCGGACGCGAAACGCGAGACTTGGGACGGGCGCGAATCACGCGGCGGGGGACTCCTTCTTGGCCTTCTCGGAGAGGACGCGCGCGAGGCGGGTCGCAGGCTCCTTGAGCAGCATGAGGAACGTGGCGCGGAGCTCGTTCTTGCCGGGCACCTTCGAGAGGGCCTCGACCATGGCGGCGTCGACGATCTTGCCGTCGTAGTCGGCTCCCTTCACGGAGGCCTTGCCGTCGGTGCCTTCCACGAACTTCATGATCGCCTTGGCGACGGCCGTGGGCTCGCCCTTGCCGGTGATGATGGCGGTGGGGCCCTGGAGCATCTTCTCGACGTCCTCGGGCCAGCCCTTCTCCTTCGCGACCTTGGCGAGGAAGGTGTTCTTCACGACGAGCAGGCGCGAGTCGCATGTGCGGAGCTCGGCGCGGAGGGCGCCGATCTTCGTGACGTCAACGCCGCCGTAGTTGATGATGAAGCAGTAGTCGGAGGCCTTGACGCGCTCCGTCACTTCGTTGAGGATGGCAATCTTTTCGCTTCTCATTGTTCGTCTCCTTACTGCGCGTCTGCCGCGATTACGCAGGGAACGCCCACGCCCATGGTGGAGGCGAGCGTGAGGGACTTGATGAAGACGCCCTTGACGGTGGCGGGGCGGGCGGCCGCGACGGCCGCGACGACGGCGTTGACGTTGTCGACGAGCTTATCGGCGTCGAACGACAGCTTGCCGGCGATGACGGCCACGTTGCCCGTCTTGTCCATGCGGAAGTCGACCTTGCCTGCCTTGGCCTCCTTCACCGCCACGCCGGGGTCGTCGGTGACGGTTCCCGTCTTGGGGTTGGGCATGAGGCCGCGGGGGCCGAGGACGCGCGCGCACTTCTTGACGCTCTTCATCGCCTCGATGGTGGCGATGGCGACGTCAAAGTCGCACCAGCCCTCTTTGGTGATCTTGTCGACGAGGTCGTCGAGGCCGACGTAGTCGGCGCCTGCCTCGCGCGCCTGGTCGGCGTGCTCGCCGCCTGCGAAGACTAGGACCTTGACCTTCTTGCCGGAGCCGGCGGGGAGCTTTACAGTTCCGCGGACGGGGGTGTCGGTCTTCGTGAAATCGACGCCAAGGTGCATGTAGACGTCAAGCGTCTCGTCGAACTTGGCGCCGGGATGGGCCTTGATGAACTTCACGGCCTCTTCGACCGTGACGGCCTTCTTGGGGGCGGCCTTGAGGATACCGCGATACTTCTTACCGTGCTTTGCCATGGCTAGCGTCCTTTCAGTCCACCACTTCGATGCCCATGTTGCGGGCGGTGCCGGCGATCATGCGCATGGCGGCCTCGAGGTCGGACGTGTTGAGGTCCGCCTTCTTCATCTCGACGATCTTCGCGAGCTGGGCCTTGGTGACTTTGCCGACCTTGTTCTTGTTCGGGACGCCGGAGCCCTTGGCGAGCCCCGCCTCCTTTTTGAGGAGCACGCTCGCGGGGGGCGACTTGAACTGCAGCGAGAAGCTGCGGTCCTGATAGACGGTGATGATCACCGGGATCACGAGCCCTGCCTGCTTCTGCGTCTTGGCGTTGAACTCCTTGCAGAACTGCATGATGTTCACGCCGGCAGAGCCGAGGGCGGGTCCGACGGGCGGGGCGGGGTTCGCCGCGCCGGCCGGAATCTGGAGCTTTACGACTCCTTTTACTTTCTTGGCCATTTCTACCTTCTGTTTCCGCTGCCCCTCCCGGCATCCCTACCGGTGCGAACGGGGAGCAAACTGCGACGCCTCACGCCGGAGGTGTTTCGGCCGACGCGGTCTCCTCGACCGGGACCTTCTCCACCTGCCAGTACTCGGCATCGACAAGGACCTTGCGGTTGAAGATAGACACCTCAACCTTGAGCTTGCCCTTGTCGGGATCAACCATGCTGACAGAGCCCGTCAAACCCAGGAACGGACCGTCATTTACCTTCACGACATCGTTTATGTGGTAGTCCACCTTCGGCCGCGGCTTCTCGGCGGCCTCGGCGGGCTTGTTGGACAGTATCGCATCCACCTCGTCCGGCCTGAGCGGCATCGGGCGTTCTCCGCCCACGAAGCCGATGAATCCGGGCGTCGCGCGCAGGAACTGCCACGTGCGCTCGATCACCGCGCGCTTGCGCGTCGCCGGGTCTATCCCCTTCGTCTCGTCGTAGAGAGCGATCTCTATCAGGACATATCCCGGGAAGAACTTCCTCACCACCGTGCGCGTCTTGCCGTTCTTCTTCTCCTGGACGCGCTCCGTGGGGATGATGCACTGCCCCACGTACTCTCCCATGTCCTCGAGCTTGACGCGCGCGAGGATGTTCTTCTGGACCTTGTTCTCCTGTCCAGTAAGCGTGTGCAGAACAAACCACTCTTTTTTCATCGCATCTCCCCGTTCCGCGGCGGCGTCATGCGCCGGCGTGCACGAACTGGATGAACAGCTGGATGGCCTTGTCGCAGACAAGCGTCGTCACAGCAAGTATGAAGATGAAAGCGATGACGACGAGCGTGGAATCGTACAGCTCGTGCTTGCCCGGCCAGGTGACCCGGCGCGCCTCGCCCTTTACTTCGGAGAGATAGCCGGTGAAGCGCTTGAAGAAATCTTTCATCTTGCCCTCTGGGAAATTGGCAGGGACGGAGGGAATCGAACCCCCATAGGCGGTTTTGGAGACCGCTGCACTGCCATTGTGCTACGTCCCTGCGGTTAAATCACTTGACCTCTTTGTGCCCTGTGTGCTTGCGGCAGAACGGGCAGAACTTCACCTTCTCCACACGCTCGGTCATCGTGCGCTTGTTGCGCGTCGTGGTGTAGTTGCGGCGTTTGCACTCGGTGCAGGCCATTATAGCCAATTCTCGCGGCATTTTCTTTCGTCCTTCCGCCTTCGCGAGGTTCAGCGCCGCCCCCTCGCCCGGCCGACCACATCGGGCCGGGGTTCGGGGGCGGGCATCTCACAGAAGACGCTAGTCTCTTACTTGATGATCTTCGAGACCGTGCCGGCGCCGACGGTGCGGCCGCCTTCGCGGATGGCGAAGCGCATCTTCTCCTCGAGGGCGACGGGGGCGATCAGCTTGACGTCGATCGACACGTTGTCGCCCGGCATGACCATCTCGACGCCCTCGGGCAGGCCGATGTCGCCCGTCACGTCCGTCGTGCGGATGTAGAACTGGGGACGGTAGCCCTTCATGAACGCCGTGTGGCGGCCGCCCTCTTCCTTCGTGAGGACGTACACCTGGCCGTTGAACTCGGTGTGCGGGGTGATCGTGCCCGGCTTGGCGAGCACCTGGCCGCGCTCCACCTCTTCCTTCTTCGTGCCGCGGAGGAGCGTGCCGATGTTGTCGCCGGCGCGGCCCTCGTCGAGCAGCTTGCGGAACATCTCGACGCCGGTGACGGCAGTCTTGGCGGTGGGCTTGAGGCCGACGATCTCAACGTCCTCGCCGACGTGGATCGTGCCGCGCTCGACGCGGCCGGTCACGACCGTGCCGCGGCCTTCGATCGAGAAGATGTCCTCGATGGGCATAAGGAACGGCTTGTCGAGCTCGCGGACGGGCTCGGGGATGTAGGTGTCAAGAGCGTCCATCAGCTCGCCGATGCACTTGCAGGCAGGATCGTCGGCGGAGGAGGCCTGGATGGCGGGGAAGGCGGCGCCGCGGATCACCGGGGCGTTGTCGCCGTCGTAGTCGTACTTGGTGAGAAGCTCGCGGATCTCCATCTCGACGAGATCGAGCATCTCGGCGTCCTCGACGAGGTCGCACTTGTTGAGGAAGACGACGATCTTCGGCACGCCCACCTGGCGGGCGAGAAGAACGTGCTCGCGCGTCTGCGGCATCGCGCCGTCGACGGCGGAGACGACGAGGATGGCGCCGTCCATCTGCGCCGCGCCCGTGATCATGTTCTTCACGTAGTCGGCGTGTCCGGGGCAGTCAACGTGCGCGTAGTGGCGATTCGCGGTCGCGTACTCGACGTGGGACGAGGCGATCGTGAGGATCTTCGTCGCGTCGCGGCGACCGGCAGACTCGGACGCCTTGGCGACCTGGTCGTACTTGATCTCCTCGCACAGGCCCTTGAGGGACTGGACGTGCGTTATGGCGGCCGTGAGTGTGGTCTTGCCGTGGTCGACATGGCCGATTGTGCCGACGTTCACGTGCGGCTTGCCGCCGCGATCGAATTGTTCCTTAGCCATTTTCTGACTCCTGTGAGTTGTTGTTGTCTTTGTCTGTCCCGCAATGGAGCCACCTAGCGGAATCGAACCGCCGACCTCATCCTTACCAAGGATGTGCTCTACCTACTGAGCTAAAGTGGCGCCTTTTTGGGACGAAACTCGTATATTATACTTAAGTTTCCGCGGTGGCGCAAGGGGGTAAATTGATAAAAATCACTTACCCGCCAGAAGCGCATTTAGCGCCTCTTCCGCGCGCCACGCATAGTATTTTTTGAGTTTAAGCTTCGCGGCGGCGGCGGCGTCAAGGAAGAACCAGGCGTCCTGGTGCATCTGGAGGGCGCTGGCGGTGCAGAACTGGGACACGCCGCCCTCAACGGCGGCGGCCACGGCGGCGGCCTTGTTCGCGCCGAACGCGAGCAGGACGACCTGCTTGGCCTCGAGGATGGAGCCCACGCCCATGGAGAGGGCGAAGCGGGGGACGTCGGCGGCCTTCTTGAAGAAGCGGGCGTTGTCCTTGATCGTCTGGGGCGTGAGGGAGACGAGGCGCGTACGGCTGGCGAGGGAGCTGCCGGGCTCGTTGAAGGCGATGTGGCCGTCGGACCCGATGCCGAGCACCTGCAGGTCGATGCCGCCGGCCGCCTTTATGGCGCGCTCATAGGACGCCACCTCTTTGCGCCAGTCCTTGGCGAGGCCGTTGAGAACGTGCGTGTTCTTCTTCACGATGTCGATGGAGTCGAAGAGGTTCTTGTCCATGAAGTAGCGGTAGCTCTGGTCGTGCGTGCCGGGCAGGCCGTAGTACTCGTCGAGGTTCCAGCTCTTCACACCCTTGAACGAGATCTTGCCGGCCTTGCAGTCGTCAATCAGGCACTTGTACATCTTCACCGGAGTCGATCCGGTGGCGAGGCCGAGAACGGCCTTGGGCTTGCGCGCGACGAGCGCGGACACGAGGTCGGCCGCGCGGCGGCTCGCCTCTTGCTCTGTCTTGCAGATTATGATTTCCATTTTGTTGCTCCTTGAAAGTGGTTAGGTGGTTGGGTGGTTAGGTGGTTAGGGGGACTTCAGCCTTTAAGGCGGGAAGTGACCTCTATCACGTTCACCTGGTTGCGCAGCTGGAGCATGATCTGCTCCACTTCGCGGTGGCCACCGAGAACGTCTATCCTCATGCGCGAGACGGTGCCGTCCTCGGTGGGGCCGACGCTTAGCGTCTGGATGTTGTAGCCGCGGCCCGAAATGAGCCCCACGATGCGCGCGAGCACGCCGGGCTTGTTCTCGACAAAGCAGTTCAGTCTGTGCAGTTCTTCTTTCATCTCGTTTTCCGCTCTGGTGCCGGAGGAGGGACTCGAACCCTCACGTGGTCGCCCACAGCAGATTTTGAGTCTGCCAAGTCTACCAATTCCATCACTCCGGCCCGTCATGGAGCGGGCGAAGGGAATCGAACCCTCGTCATCGGCTTGGAAGGCCGACGCTCTGCCATTGAGCTACGCCCGCGGAAAAACGGGAGATATTTTACCAAATTCCCCGCCGTCCGTCAAACACCCGCCGCCAATCTGGAATTTTCCGAGATTTCTCCAGTTCGCGATTCTCCAAAAACCAGTCACTAGGCACTAGACATTGCCTCGTGTAGTGTATGTGCATTCAAAGTACGTAGTGCAAAGGTACAATGTTGATCTTCGCTTCCCTTCACACCGCAGACGGACTAGTCAACAAGCGACTTGTCGCCGAACTTCATGTCCTCGTATTTCTTGAACACGGCCATGATGGCGTCGGCCTGCGGATGCACGCGCAGCTTCTTCAGCGAAAGCTGGATGGATATGGGCGCGTCGTTCTCGTAGGCGGCGCGCACCGCCGTCTCAATCTGCTCCGGCGTGGAGCCGGCGGTGGCGTCGGCGAAGGCGTTGTCGGCGAGAAAGCCGCCGCCGCGCCACGTCTTCTCGCCTGGCAGATAGAAGCCGAGCCACCCGAAATCAACCGTCGAGAAATCGTCCGCGGCCATCCGCGCGGCAGGAAGGATGTACTTGTCAAGCGACTGGCGAGTGCGCTCCGGATAGAACGTGTCGAACGCGTTGCCGCGGCTCAGCATGTGCCAGCCGAAGTGGCTCTTGAGGGCGCTCTCGGCGCCGCGCAGCTCGCGGCCGATGCGCCGCCACACGCGCCACTGCGCCCGCGGGACGTTGTGCCAGTACGGCGACGGCACGTCCTCGCCGCCGTCGAAGTAGATGACGCGGAAGCCGCAGGCGTCCACGATCTCGGCGATCCGTCCGGCTATCTCGTCCTGCAGCCCGGTGTCCTGGTCGACGCGGTGGAACCTGTACCAGTCGTCAACGTCGAGATGCCGCCCGTATTCGCCGCGCGGATGGCTCAGACGCGGAGTGCCGTGGAGGCCGCGCTTCACGCCCAGAAGACGGCACGGGCCGGTCCCGGTGAAGCTCTCGTACGACACGAGTTCGCCACCGAATCTGACGAGCCGGCGTCCATTCTCGGTGCGCAGGCCCTGCGGGCCGCCCTGGAGCGAAAGCTCGTCGTCGTCCGGCCCGGCGTCGGCCGCGAGGCACACCTCCTTCACGCATGCGATGCGAGGGTCGGCGCCGCCCTTCACATAGGGGTCGTCGATGGAGACCTTGTTGTAGTGGACATGCAGCGCGGGAACCACGCCCGCCGCGCGCAGACGATCCGCGACTCTCTTCAGATCGGCCATGCCGTTGGGATATGTCCTGCACCATGTGAAGTGTCCGCAGGACTCCGCGAAGGAGGTGTAGGAGACCATGCCCATGCGGAATCCGCCCTTCTTCATCCACGCAATGTACTCGTCCGCGTTGTCGGGCGTCACGCCGGGAAGAAAGCAGTAGCTCGCGCGCATGATCGGATCGCGGCGGTTCTTCACGCCACGAGGGAGCCCGTGGTCGCGCTCCATGGCGTCCACTCGGTCGAGCCATCTCTCCCTGGCGTCCGCCACAAGCGCGGCCCCGTGCCCGAAAAGTCCGATGGAGTTCTCCGTACCGGCGCGCATGAGCCGCCATCCGGAAGATCCCTCGGGGACCTGGCCGTCTATGCGAACCTCCGGCGAGAGCCCCATCACCGCCACTGCTGCCTTGTCGTCCCACGCGACGTTGGCGCATTCGCCGAAATGCGCGCGCGTCTTCACGGGAAGGCGAAGGAACTCGATGCCGTCGATCTCGGTGCGGCGCTTTGCGCCGAAGTCGTCCGTTATGCGATAGTCGGTGCCCTCCGGTACGAACGCCACGTAGTCGTCCGTCGAAGACAGACGCATCTTCATCACATGGTATTCGCGTGCGAAGCCGATCTCGAGCATGTCGCCACGGCGCGCGATGCTGTCGGACACGAACACCATCGGCCTCGCGGCGTGCATCAGATGGAGTTCGTTGTCGTAGGGGCGGTCCTGGCGGAGCGTCGCGAACGGTATGCGCACGCCGGGGGCGAGGCACTCCTCGCCTGTGAACTTCACGACGAGCGACTTCGCACATCCGTCGGCCCCGAGCGTCAGGCGGAACGCGGCGTTTTCGACGATGACGTCGCCGGCGTGCGCGCAAAGAGAGAACGTCGCCGCGAACGCGGCAGCTGATGCATGGAATCTCATGGTGCGAACATTATATCAAAGCGCGGCGTCTTCCGCCGCACCGAACAAACAAAAAAGCCCGAGGTTGTCCTCGGGCTTTCTATCACGCTCGCGCGCTTCCGGTCGAACTTTGCCAGACCTTACCAACGGGTGTCGCCACCACGGTCGCCGCGGTCGCCGCGTCCGCGCCGAGGGCCGCCGAATCCGCCGCGCCTCTCGGTGCGGGGCTTGGGCTGCGACTCGTTCACGCGTATGGGGCGCCCGTCGAGCTCCGACCCGTTGAGGGCGTCGACCGCCGCCTGAGCCTGCGCCTGGTCCGGCATCTCAACGAAACCGAATCCCTTCGAACGCTCGGTCATGCGATCCTTCACCACGCGGGCGGAGGTAACCTCGCCGTACGCCGCGAACGCCGCTCTGAGTCCTTCGTCGGTCGTGGCGTAAGCCAGATTACCAACATAGATATCCATCTCTTAGCATCCTTCTTGTCGTGAAGTGTCCCCCGCTCCGGCACCCGCCTCGGCGAGGTTCACGCGAATAGTTTACACTTTTCGTTTACCACTCGTCAAGCGGGTAAATTTAGTGTAAAATAGAAACCACATGGACCAGCATACCATACACGAGCGCTTCGCCGCGGCAAAGGCCTTCCTGGGCGAAGGCCGGCGCATACTCATTTCGGGGCACCGCAGCCCTGACGGCGACGCGCTTGGCTCCATGATCGCGCTCGCGCGCCTTCTGCGCGCGGCCGGCCACGAGGCCGTGGCGACCGCCGACGTGCACGCGCTCGGCAAGCCCGGATTCCTTGAGGGCGTCAAGGACCTGCTGCCGCTGAGGAAGCTGCGTCGGTGCAAGTTCGACGTGTTCTTCTACGTAGACTGCTCCGCGCCCGACCGTCTGCCGCCGGAGGCGCGGCCCTTCGCCGAAAAGCTCCCCACCATCACGATCGACCACCACGCCACAAGCGCCGAGGCCGGGGCCGTATCCATAATAGACCCGCACGCCGCCGCAACCGGCGAGCTCGTGTGGCAGTTCGCCAAGTGGATGGAGTGGCCCATCGACCGCGCCGTGGCCGAGGCGCTCTGGGTTGCGCTCGTCACGGACACGGGCCGGTTCGCCTACGACTCGACCCGCCCCGCCACGCTCCGCGCCGCGTGCGACCTCCTCAAGCACGGCGTGCGCACCGCATACATCAACGACGTGATCTACTGCTCCTTCCCACTGAAGGCAATGGAGCTCAAACGCCGCGCATGGCGGTCGCTCCACATCTGGAAGAACCGCAGAGTCGCCGAGGTCTCCCTCACGCGTGACGACTTCCGCGAAGTGCGCGGCTCGAAGGCCGACGCCGAGGACGTGATCGAAATACCACGCCAGACGGCGAAGAACGAAGTCGCACTCTTCTTCTACCAGATCCCGGACCGCACGCACGAGACGCGCGTGTCGATCCGCACACGCGACCCCTGGGACGCCACGGCCATCGCCGCCCAGTTCGGCGGCGGCGGCCACCTGCGCGCCTCCGGCTGCACCGTCAAAGGCTCAATAGCCCTGGCGAAGCGCCTCGTGCGCAAGGCCGTGAGGGAGATGATGAAGTGAAGACGCTCGTGCTGACAGACGGCAAGGCCGGCCACGAGAACCAGAGCAAGGCCTTCGCGCGCGCACTCGGCGGCGAATGCGAATTGCGCCCCGTCCGATTCAGAAGCCGCCTCGCGAAGTCGCTCAGCTACCTGGCCGACAACATAGGCCTGCGCACCCCGCGCCTATTCTCGCTCGACGGCCCCGCCGTCTTGAGCTCCGACGGCTTCGACGCCGTGATCGGAACGGGCAGCGGCACCTTCTACCCCGCCAAGACAATCGCCCAGTCGATCGGCGTCAAATGTGGCGTGGTCCTCTATCCTCGCGGCTACGACATCGCCTCCTTCGACTGCATCCTCGCCCCCGCATTCGACCGCCCCCCCGCCGCGCCGAACGTCCTCGAAATACCCGCCAACCTCGTCGCGTCCGACGCCGCCTTCTACGAGGAAGGCGTGGACAAGTTCCGTAGCCATCATCTGCGCACCACCGGACGCGAGACGGACGACGCATGCCGCGCCGTAGCCGTCATAGTCGGCGGACCGAACAAATGCTCAACGCTCTCCCCTGAATGGATGCGCGAGAAGCTCGACGCCGTCTTCGCCGATAACAAGCCCTCAGACGCCGATCCGCGCCCCGTCCGATTCTGGACCACCACCTCCCGCCGCACTCCGCAGGACGTCGAGGCCGTGGTCGACTCCTACCCGTGGGACTACAAGCTCATCTACTCCCGCGACCAGTTCAACCCGATCCCCGCCTTCGTCTCGCTCGCCGACGTGCTCTACGTCACGGCCGAGTCCACCGGCATGCTCTCCGAGGCATGCACGTCCGGCACGGCGGAGGTCCGCGCTCTAGACAACCTTAATCCCGGCCGCCACAAGTTCCGCCTGTTCCTGGAGAGCCTCCGCGAGAACGGCTACATAGACGGCCGCCGCAAGATCGACCTCTCCATGCAGTTCGCCGCGGCGCGCGCCATGCTCGCGCCCTGAACAAAACCACGACGGAGCCCGCCATGACCGACATCTCCCAGCAGACTCTCTCGATGCCCCTTTCCCTGCGCGTGCGCCTTTCGGGAATCATGTTCCTGCAGTTCATGACGATGCCGGTGTGGTTCAACACCTTCATCCCGTACTTCCAGACGCTCCCCGGCGGCGAGCGCTGGACCGCATGGTGCGGAATGCTGATGGGCTTCGGCATGCTTGTCTCCCCCGTCCTCTGCATGTTCGCCGACCGCCTCTTCAACGCGGAGAAGGTCCTCGCCGCCTGCAACTTCGTCTGCGCCGCCCTTCTCGGGGCGTGCTACTTCACGCGCAGCCCCGCCGAGCTCTTCTTCCTGCTCCTCGCCGTGACGCTCGTGTACATGCCCACGTGGTCGCTCGTCTCCGCACTCGCGATGGCGAACGCCACGCCCGCCACGTTCCCCCACATACGCGTGTTCGGCTCCGTCGGCTGGATATGCTCGGCCGTCTTCTCCGTGGCGGGCATCAAGTTCCTCGGCATCGAGAACTTCGACAAGTCGCCGCTCATCTTCGCCGCCGCCGCCGGCGTGTCCGTGACGGCCGGAGTGCTCTCGCTCTTCCTCCCCGCCACGCCTCCGAAGGGCGGAGACCAGCCGTTCAGCGTGGCCGACGCCCTCGGCCTGAAGGCGTTCTCGCTCTTCCGCAACAAGGAGTTCTTCGTGTTCGGCACGATACTCGTCCTGTCCATGATCCCGTTCCAGTGGTATCTCTCCTACAACACCATGTACCTCGACGAGGTCGGATTCCGCTATCTCTCGCTCATGCAGAACCTTGGGCAGGTGGGCGAGCTCGCCCTCATGCTCGCGCTGCCGTTCATCTTCAGAAAATGCGGATACAAGTGGGCGATGGTCGGCGGCATCGGCGCGCTCGCGCTGCGCTACGCGTTCTTCTACGCCGCAACGGCGTTCAAGATCCCAGCGCTGGACTTCGCCGGCATCCTCCTGCACGGCGTCGTGTTCGGCATGCTGATCGTCGGCGCCCAGATGTACGTGGACTCCATAGCACCGCCCGAACTGCGCAACCAGGCCCAGGGCCTCGTCATGACCCTCACCGGCGGCATAGGCGTGTTCCTCTCCGTGAACATCTTCGACTCCATCCTCAAGACGCACGCGCTCCCCGGCGGCGGACACGACTGGTCGTTCCCGTTCCTTGTCGCCTTCGCCGTCGCCTTCGTCCTCACCGTCCTCATGGCCGTCTTCTTCCGCCCCGCCAGGACCCGATCCCAGTCCGACCAACCGGCCGCCGCCGGCGATTGACACTCCGTCCGCCATTTGATAGAATCACACCATGAAATTCAATGCCGCCCTGTTGTTCTTTCTGGCCGCCGCGCGCGCATGCGCCGTGGTGGGGGACCGCTCGTCGTTCGGCCCCCTGTCGCCCTCCGCCGTACCGTGCGAACGCGAGTACATCTGGCCCGAAGGCAAGATGCCCGACGCCCAGCCGCAGCAGATCGCCGCCAAGACCGGCGAGACGAAGCAGCCCGGCTACAAAACCGAAGATTTCCGCCGCCCGTACATCGATTGGTACGCCCCCAATCCCGAGTGCAAGACCGACCTCTGCGTCATCACCGTCTCCGGCGGCGGCTTCGGCTGCTGCTGCGACGCCGCGCGCCTCAGGCCAGCCGTCGACCGCTTCGTCAAGGCCGGCGTCACCGTGGCCGACCTCACATACCGCACGCCGCGCCCGAAAGGCCTGCCCATCCACCAGTCCGCATGGGAAGACCTACAACGCGCCGTGCGCGTAGTGCGGTCGCAGGCGGCAAAGCGCGGATTCGCCCCCGCGAAGATCGGAGCCACCGGCATATCCGCCGGCGCCAAGGCAGTTCTTCTCGTCGCCACAAGCTCGCTCACATCCGCCTATAAGCCCGTTGACGAGATAGACTCCCTGCCGTGCAATCTTCTCTTCGCCATCCCGCAGGCCCCGGCATACGTGCTCACCGACGGCGACGGCTGCCCCAACTCGCGCGACGGAGACGCCCCCGATGTGTCGATCGTCCCGGAGCTGACGTTCGACGCCCAGACCTGCCCCATGTGCCTGTTCCAGGGCGGCATCGACGTATACTCGCCCTTCGGCTCCACGCAGATCTACCGCCGGCTCCGCAGAATGAACATCCCCGCCGAGCTCCACATCTTCGCCGACCGCTGGCACGGCTTCCACGGCGACATGAACAGAACTGACGACGCCACGGCATGGGACCACTGGTTCCACCGCGCCGAGGAGTTCATCCGCCAGATGAACTTCGACGGGCGCCTCGGCCCCGAGGTCTTGCTCATGTCCCGCTTCACAGACGACTCCGCGCGCGGCGCCTACGAGAAGGAAAGCCTCTGGCCCGCCGGCAAAATACCTCACGGCGGCACCAAGCAGTGCGAACCATTCCTCGAATGGCACTTCCCCAAAGAGCTCAAGACCAAGGCCGTCCAGATAATATTCTCCGGCGGCGGATACCATTGGAACAAACCAGAGGGCATGGAAGTGACGCCCGCACGCCGCTACCTCAACGCGAAGGGAATGACCGTCGTGACGCTCAAGTACCGCTCCCCGCGGCCCGAAGGCGGACTCGCCAAGCACACTTCCGCCTGGCAGGACCTCCAGCGCGCCGTGCGCGTCGTGCGCGCCAAGGCCGCGAAGAAGGGACTTGATCCGGCGCGCATCGGCATAATGGGCGGATCCGCCGGCGGACACCTCGCTCTCATGGGCGCAACCTCCTCGCGCCACAAGTCGTATCTGCCCGTGGACGACGTCGACAAGCTCCCCTGCAACGCCCAGTGGGCCGTGGCGATCTATCCCGCATACTCCCTCACCGACGGCGTGGACTGCAAGAACACGCACGGCGGCAACGACGACGGCGACAGGCTCGTTCCCGAATTCTCCTTCGACCTCGACACCTGCCCCGTGCTGTTCATCCACGGCGACGCCGACGGCTATTCCTCCATGGCATCCGTCAAGGCATGGGAGCAGCTGCGCCGAATGGGCGTCCAAGGCGAGATCCACACCCTCGCGAAGCGCGGACACTGCTTCCAGAACAAGGCCTCCCCCGGCACGGGAAGCTACACGTACCTCGACCGCATCTGGGAATTCTTGAACCACAAACAACTAACAGCCAACAACTGACAACCATGAAAAACAGACGCGAATTCATAAAGGCAATGGCCGCCGCCGCTGCATGCGGCGGATGCACCTCCCTCTGCGGTAAGCAGTCCTTCTACGGCCCCACCATCCGCGACCGTCTGTGGATGTGGGGCCACCACGCCCAGATGTGCCACAAATCCGGCTTCAAGAACGGACGCAAGTGGGTCGGCCCCACTGTGGAGCAGGCCGAAGGCTGCAAGCTTATGGGCATCCCCAACGACTGCTTCATCCGCTGGGGCAACATGCCCGCCCACCCCTGGGGCGACTACATCCAGCAGTTCCACCAGCTCAAGCGCTTCACCTTCGGCATAACGGACAGCGGCAACGGCTCTGTCTGGGACAAGCTGGACTGGGCCATAAACGAGATCAAGCCCGCCTTCCCCAATTTCACAGGCGGATTCCTCGACGACTTCTTCTCGGTCAAGGCCCTCACCCAGACTGAGGACGTGGTGCACAAGATCGCCGACCGTCTGCACGAAAACGACCTTCGCCTCTCGATCGTGGTCTATTCCGACCAGGACGGCATCAAGCCTCACTTCAAACCGTATCTCGACATGTGCGACGAGACGAGCTTCTGGTGCTGGCATTCCAAGAACCTCGGCAAGCACGAAGAGGCCGTGCGCAGAATGCGCGACTTCATCGGCCCCGAGAAGAGCCTGTTGATGGGCGTGTATATGTGGGACTACACGCTGGGCGAGCCGGTGTCGGGCGAGCGCATGGAGATGCAGCTCGAGTTCGCGCAGCGGCTTCTCCGCGAAGAGGTCGTGACGGGGCTCATCTTCCACCCCACCTACTCGGCCGCGCTGGACGTCCCCGCCGTGAACTTGGCCAAGCAGTGGATCCGCGCCCACGGCGAGGACCTCTGGGGCCGCGGCTGACGCAGCCTCAGGATTAAGTCAGCGACCCACGACGCTCTGCCGCTTGATTCCCGCAAGGGGACAATCGAACGTCGCCGATAGCGCGCCGTCCGAGAAGCGGAGGTCGATCGTCATGATGTGAGGGGCTGAAAGGTAGCACACTCTCACGCGGTAGGTGTCCGCCGTCGTCCACGCGCCCGCGGCGCCCACAGGCTGCGGTCCGCCAGGGATCACGTTCGTGGCCTTTGTTGACACCGGATCCGTGGCGACGCTTCCGCGGACCCAGCGCCCCTCCCCGAGAACTAGCGTTTGTCTCCCGAAACCGTTCTCGAAGTCAATCGTCTTCAAAGACGGCGTGAACTTGATGCTCTTTACGCCGCGCGCATTCTCCGGAAAGGCGTAGATGCGCTCTGCCGCCTTGAATGTCTCCGGCGAGGGCGAAGCGCTATGTTCGGGAAGCGTGATGGAAAGAGAGGCCGAAAGCGAGCGCAGCGAGGCGAGCGCTGCCGGATCCTCGGGCAGGGGAACGGCGGAGAGCGAGGGGAGAATCGTGTCGTAGAGCGCGTCAACGGAGAGCTTGTTGGAGCCGTTGCCGCCGGCGAGGACCACGCACACTACATCCTCGTTCGGCATCACCACGCCTATCTGCCCGTATGCGCCGCAGAGGCGGAACGTCTCATGCCTGCCCATCCACATCTGGAATCCGTATCCCTGCTGCCAGTCGTTCGCGGGGTCTGGCAGGCCTTTGGCGTCCTTGGCTCCGAGATGGAGGGCGAGGACCGGGTCCATGACGCTGCCGTAGGGAGTCTGGCAACTTGTGGCCTGCTTCACCCACCAGAGCGGTAGAATGCGCTCACCGCGCCACACGCCGCCCTGGAGAAGCAGCTGGGCGACTTTGGCGAGATCTTCGGCGCGGAGGTGGAAACCGCTGCCGCCGAAGACGGTGCCGTCCGGCTGACGGTCCCAGTACATGTCGGCAATGTCCAGCTTGTCGAAGAGCCGCGGACGAAGGTAGTCGATCATGTCGGCGGCGCCAGTGGATCTGCGGTGGATCTGGGCGAGCATGCAGGAGTTGCCCGTCATGTACCTGAACACGAGGCCAGGGGGATCGGGCACGGGGGCGGCGTAGAAGGCCTTGGGCCAGTTCGTCTCGGAGGATGAACGGGCGACGGATAGCGGATCGCGGCGGTGTCCGCTCGCCATCTGCATCAGGTCGCGCACGCGCAGTTCGCGCGCGTGGCCGGGCGAATTCGTGGGGGCGTATTCCGGAAAGAACCAGTCTACGCGGTCGTTCAGCGTCATCTTGCGGTCGTCCACGGCGTAGCCAATGGCCATGGAGGTGAACGCCTTGGATATGGAGTAGAGCGCGTGCGGCACGTTGGCGTCGTACGGCGCCCAGCAGCCTTCGGCCACCACCTTGCCATGGCGAATAAGCATGTAGGCGTGCGCCATGTCCCCTTCGGCGTTGAGTCGCTTGACGAACTCGGAGACTGCGGTGCTCCTTATCCCCTGCGACTCTGGAGTGGCCCGCGGAAAGCGGAACGGTTCACGCGCCGCGGCGGGGAAAGCCAATATTGCAGAAGCTACGCCCGCCGCCGCGCACATCTGGAGAAATGTCTTCTTTACCATGTGCAGATTATAGCATAAAGTCCGAACCACGAGGACCCAAAACAAACACTTGGTGCAACCAACGGGGTTTATCCGCCGCGGACCTGAAAACCGTCTCCCCACGCAGGAGATTGAAGACAACTCACTTGAAGATCAACTGGGTACCGCGACGCGAGGGCGAATGGAACACTAGATCCTTGCCGTTGTTCTCCACGGCGAGCGTGGTGCCGACGGGGAGGTGAAGCGTGGCGCCGGCATTGAGTGTCACGCCGCTTGTCGTGTGCGCAAGCACCACCTTCCCGCCCAGGCGCTCGCAGAATTCGTCGGCCTCGATCTCCACGGTGGATCCAGCGCTTATTGACAGCTTGCTTGACTCGATCGGAATGTGCCCGTCCAGATACCCCCTGCCGGGGATCTCGAAACGCAGAAGGGATGAGCGCGACGTGATAGACACATTCACAGGCGCGTCGATCTTGGGATGGTCGCCCTTGAAGATCAGCTTGTTGCCGGAGACAGGCACCGCTGGATGTTCGTAGTAGCCGATCGCTATTCCGTTTTGCGCGTCGGTGGCGGTAAGCGTGCCGTTGGAGATGACGAGCCACCCGTCAATCGTCATCAGACGGCATCTCACCACGTCAACCTGCGCCTCGGAGCCGATCTCCAAACCCGCCGCATACGTGGCGGCGCTATTGTAACCCAGGGAGAACGTCCCATTTGTCGCAATGAAACGCGAGCCGTCGAGGACGCGCATCACGTCGTTCGTCCCAAGCTGCCCGAAACGGAAGGAATTGCCCGAGGACGTCGCATCCCAGAAGGAATGGTCGTCGAGCACAAGTTCGCCGCCGGTGCCGGGGCCAAACGGATCGTTGCCCCCAGTCGTCGTCACCAGCGTTGTGTTGACGAAGCGCATGACATTGCTCACCGCCCCCGCATATTCTCCCACCTTCACATAAGAGCCCGTCACGACGGAATCCTTCACCAGCAGCTCGTTCATGCTTCCCTTGCCTCCGGATTTGATGACGCCCGTTTTGAGCACGCTGTCCGCCACCTCGATTCTGTTCGACAGACTTCCCTCGTTAGACCCTGTGGAGAAGTTCGCAAAATCCAGCTTCGCGCCGGATGCGGTGAACACGCAGCCCGTGCAAGTGGATCCCACGTGGACGGTGCTACTGGCCGTCCAATCGGAATTCGTGACGGCTATTCTCGCGTAGGACCCGCGCCTTCCGAGCGTGCATCCGGCAGTGGAGAGCCTGGCGCCGTTGACGACTACAAGACGGTTGCTCACAGAACCATAAGATTCGGTGTTCATCGTGATTCCTTTGAACGTCATCGTTGCGCCGTCGATGCGCAGCTCGTTCTCGTTGCCGCGATAGCCTATCGACACGTCGCTCGTGCCGGTCAGACTCGCCTTCGCCCCGTTCGCCACAAGAAGAAGATTCGAATGCGACGTGGCCGCCTCGCCCAAAGAGATTGACGCGAAGTTCAGGACGGTGTTCGCGTTCGAGACGACCGCGACCGCGTTTCCGGCGGTCTTGCCCACCGTGAGATTCGCCACCGTCGCCGTGGCGCAGTTGTCCACAACGAGCAAAGCGTTGGTGGCGCTGACGTATGCGGCACCAAGCTGAAGATTCCCCAGCTCGGCGCGCGCATGGTCGGTGATGTACATGCTGTCCGACTGGTGCTTATCACCGAGGTTGCTGTCGCCTGGCGCCACCAGCAGCGACCCATTGCCGGTGACGCGCAGGGAGTTGAATCCTGAATTCACCGCCGCGTTACCCTCGGCACTCGTATTAAAGGCACCGGAGAGAACCATCTGCGCACTGTTCGTGATCAACACCGAATTGTGGGCGCCGGTGGCCCAGTTCCAAAGATTCTGCGCATAGATCTTTGAATTGTTGATGGTGACGGTGTTGCCGTATGAATGTTCGCCGAAGTAGAATCGTGCGACGTTCGTGATCACCGCGCCGTCGGATATCGTAACGCTGGACGGGTTGCTGTTGTTGTTGCCAGTCTCGACTGCATAGAAGTGGTTGGTGTTCACGAAGTCCCAGTAGCCGCCCTTTATGGTCGAATTGATGGTGCCGCTTTTAGTCATCATGTAGCCGTAGCCACGATCGGTGGCCTTACCCGTCCCCGTGGCCAAAAGCGCATTGTTCACCGTAATCCTGCGGTTCGGATTGGAAGTGAAGTCGAACACCACGCCGTCCACCGTGAGCTTGAACTGTCCGAAAGAGATGTCTTCGCTGGCGGTATAGGTGCCGGCCTTGTTGAGTATGATCGTGTCGTTCGCGGCGGGGCGGGTCTCGCCGCTCCAAGACGACGCGGCATACAGATCGCCTCCCGACGAGGGGAAGGTCACGTCTGCTCCAAAGGCGAAAGATGCCGCCGCGAGAACGGCGGACGCGCTCACAAACACTGTTCTTCTCATTTCTGGCGCTCCTTTTTCCGGCGCGCGCCGACACCCGGCGCGCCTAATTCGCATTATGCCATGCGGATATCATATCATAGTCCAGTGGTTTTTCGCAAGCCTCGAAATTCAAAACTCGTATTCGGTCACTCATCGGCAGGGGCGCACCGGCAGTACATTTTTTGCCGTGTAGAAGTGTAGAGGTGTAGAAGAAGATTTGAAGATGGGATTCCACCACATACCCCGAACGCCTGTCAATCGCCT
>Ga0310696_10001138_pt1 | contig 39227 bp, 37 predicted proteins | sample AusTroGonzalo_MG_4_FD_203885 | JGI IMG/M metagenome (GOLD analysis project Ga0310696, IMG submission 203885) | Bovine rumen microbial communities from tropical cattle in Woodstock, Queensland, Australia - Gonzalo_02 (v2) (version 2) | ecosystem: Host-associated > Mammals > Digestive system >... | reverse complement strand
TACCTTGACCTTGGACAGGGCCTGTTCAAGCCAACCGGTGAAGCCTCCCGGTTCACGCATCTTCAGCACCTGTACGGTATCTTCCAGGTCCTGGCGTATCCAGCATGTGATAGTCCTAGATTTGGTCCTTTTTACCATGACCTGCAATTTAGATTTCTCTTTCGCCATCGTCAACTCCTTTTGGTATGTAATCGTCCAGGTTTACGCCTGGCTTTGGTTCCCACTTGTAACCGGTTCTTGAAATCTTGTTCGGCACCTGCATCATCTTGTCGGAATCGATAGTAATTCGGTGTCCCTTGTACATGACGCGCATGCGTCCTTCCTTGGTCTGGCCGGAACGGGATTTCTTGGCCATGCCCCTCTCGCGCACGGAGAGACCGTTGACCTCGGAGCCACCACGGCACAATGCTTTATAGCGCTCAATCACTTCGGTGCGAATCGGGTCGTCATCACCAGGTTCTACCGTGTACCTGGTGCTTTCGAGTATGATATCTAGTAGAAGTTCCCTCTGGATGAATTCTTTTTCTCTCTGTGTCATTTTGTCTTTTCCTTTTTCTGTTCCTTGTTAAAATCCCTCATCGCCTGCAGGCTGGCCTCGTAGAGGGCCTTGGCGAGTGCCTCTCTTTTATCACGGTCGAGTTCCTTCAACGTTCTATAGATATTACTATTGTCGTCTCGGCTGACGATAAGCCATCGCCAGTTGGCGTGGCAATAGTCTATTTTAAGGCCTTCACGTGACAGGAACCAGTCCAGCCCGGTGTCTAGCTTGTCAATTCCGGAAGAGATATGCGACAGCTTGTCCTGCATCTTTTCCATGGCGGTCTTGAGCGTGCCCAGTTCGCTCCTGTTCCAGAACATCATGATGGTCACGACGAAAAGGAGGGCGCTAGTGATGATTGCATAAATCGGTAGCCATTCCATACATTACCTAGGGATATAGTGATACTTGCCGTCAAGACACAGGACCTTGTCATGGGTCTTGCGGTACCGTTCGGCGGCCTCGCGTTTAAGGCGCTTCTTGCGCTCTTCTTGTGTTTCTTCTTGCTCTTTCTGTGTCATGATGATGTGGCCTTAAAAAATGGGCCCGCCCCGCTATGACAACCACCGAATCCTAGGGCGGGCCCAAGTAAGAGGAAAAGCGGATTCGGTGGCCCCAAAATAAAATGGCCCCAGCAGGTACATAAGGAAGAAGAGACCCACCGGGGCCAACCGGTTAAGTTTAATTCGCCACCCGGATTCGAACCGGGGACTCCCGAGCATCGGAGCGGGCGCTTTACCGCTAGGCTATGGCGAACCAGATGTCCTGCTGCAGTTTTGGACTTGGAAGTAACTATAAGCAGGAGCAGCAGGACATCGAGGTCTTAGAACGGGAGGTCCGAGTCGTCATCGTCCTCGGCAATGCCTTCCTGGGCCATCGCCTGGGAGGCCGTTACAACGTCTGGACCGGCCGGCTGGGGTGCCGGGTTGGTCACCTGGAGGTTGTTAGGGGCCAGCCCCATGAACTCGGCCGGGTTCTGGTTCTGGGTAACCTGGGCGTTTGCCGGCATCTTGGGGGCCTTCTTGCCCTGTTGCGGGACGAAGCCAGGCAGGTGGTCGTTGACATTGCTCGGAATGCCAATGTTTTCTTCTGCGGCAGGTGCTGCCTGTTGCGGGAAGTCGGCCTTGACGACCTCGTCCTTGACAGTGATGCCCGGGGCCCACAGCTGTGCTATTGCGCCCTTGGCGAGGAATGCCGGAATTTCGGCTGACGTAACGGGCACCTTCACGCCCTTGCGTAGCGGGAGCAGGTTAGCAATGTCAGCGTAGGTCTTGCCGTTGTACTCGCGCTGGTTGACCACGATTTGTGCGCCGTACCCGACCATCTTGTCACAGGAGAAACCGCCAGCCATGCGTTCGAGCGTGGCCTTGGTCCAGCTGTTGATGAGCAGGTAAAGGTTGGACTTCTCGTTCAGCACAATCTTACAGGGCTTGCTCTTGAGATAGTACTGCTGACCTCCCTCGCAAATCTGGAAGACGAACTGAACTTTCTGGTCCATGACGTTGCGGTCGTTGTAGTTCGGGAATTCGCGCAGCGTTATTCCTATGCATACGCCGTTGTAGCTGCCTGGCTCCAGGGTCTCGAACTCCGCAGTCTCGCTGGGGAGCGCGAGCCAGGGGTTGGCCGGCTGCATGGCCTGCATGGGGATTTCCCCGGTTGCCTGTGACGGAACGAATACTCCGTTTGTTGTCTGCATTTTAGTCATCGTTGACCTCTTTGTGTTGCGGTGCTTCACGGCCTTCAACTTCCGGCCTCCGCGCACCTTTGTGAAAATTTTCGTGTGTTAGTCCAGTGTTATGTTCGTCCACACTTTCAAATATAGCAAAATTTTCTGACAGCGGAGTGTCATTTTCTAACTCTTTTTTTCGGCCCCTCAGGTAGACATCCTTCTCAGACTCCTCGATGGCGCCTTTTCCGAGCTCGAATCGTATCCACGGCATATGCTCCCCTCCATTTTCTAGCCCAACGTCAGGGCCCATCCAATCAGGTTAGGCCACCTCTTTTCCCACTTCGGCTCATCCCACGGGCAGGGAATACTAAGTACGGCGTCGCCGAGGCCATTTGTCATTGACCAGGCCAGTAGGCTCTTGACACGGGCATAGCGTGTACCGGCACCGCATTCGAGTTCGGCAAGCTGCGCCACGAGCCAGTTCTTGATGCGTTCCTGGGTCTTGTCGTCCTTGTGGGCGGCAATTTCCTTAAGGCGCTGCTCTCGCTCTTCCTCCTCCTGCAACTTCCATTGCCGGTATTCGGCCTCGTCAAAGTCCCACCGGTCTCCCGTGTTCCGGAAGAATTCGTATCTCCCGTCCGGGTTCCTCGCCGGCAATATTTGGAAATGCCCACGGTCCATGGCACAGGAATCTACTCCGTGCCAATGGAACAGCAGGTTGTCCTTTACCTTCTTGCAGTTAAGCAGGTCGCACATGAGCGGCTTTTCCAACGGTACGATGACCCTGAACCTGTCGCCTTCCTTGACTCCATACGAATAGGACGTATAGAGGCTGTATTGGAGGCCCCTGTACTCGTCCTTGAACTGCTCCATGGTTATGCCGTTGTCATAATCTAAGGCTATCGCATAGATGTACTGCACGTTGTCTCCGATACATCGCATGTACCCGGAGTCCGGGTCTAGCTCCGGCTCTGAGGCGGGCAGGCCGAAGATGGCGAGCGGGCAGCGGGCCTTGTCCTTTATGACGGGAGGGTTGGCCAGGAGATTTTCCCACCAGCCCTTGCCTGCAGTCATGTAACGCATGTACTTGGAGTACTGATTTGGCTTTAACAAGAAATTCATACGAAATCTCCGCAGGTTGGCGGCTCAACCGGCTTCAAGTCATCCATTGTAGATGGCAGTTCGTCATCATCGTACTTGTGTGTACGGCACAGCTCAGTGACATTGTATTCGATGAACGCCGTATCGTTCCTGACGGATTCAGGGATGGCATGCTTGATGTCGCTGATGAACGTCGGCATGGCCTTGGCCTTCCTGCCACAGTTTCGGCAGTATTGGGAATAGTACTTGTATGCGGTCCACGCCGGTTTGTTTCCGGCCTTAACACTGCTTTCGTTCATCCAGTCGAACACGCTTGACTTGGTCGGATAGTAGTGCTTCTGGATTGCCGTGACCTGTTTACCCAATTCTGAGCCTGGGTCAAAATATCCATCGTCTAGGTCCTCGTTGATTCCCTTCCAGAAATATACGGAGTTCTCAAGGGTCTTGTTAATCTTGGCAAAGTCACCGGTGGCAACTGCCATGCAATGGAACTCGAAGAACCTTCTCATGGTTTCCGGGTCATAGATGACATCATACAGGTGCTGGTTTGCCGAGGATATGCACGAGAATGTTATCTTGCGTTTGGCCTGCTTCTGCGTTGTAAACACTCGAGCGTCGATGAAATCACCGGTAATGAGCTGTTTCAGAGTATCCATCTTGTCGGAGGTCAGCTTATCCCCGTCCTCTCGGTCGTTGTTGATGGCCAATTCGTCGAATATCAGGACGTAGTTTTCTGTCAGACGCTTGACTTCCCGTGTATCGTCGAACACCTTGGATATCGTTGTAGTCGAGGTTACGTCCTCCATCGGGGCGCAAATCTTCTTGATTGCGGTGGTCTTGCCGAGACCGGATGCACCGTACAGGTTTATCCATATATGCCACTTTACGTCCCGTCCCAGGATTTTCCTCTTGGACTGCCAGCCCCACTGCTTCATCATCATGTGGAATATTTCCCGGCTCTCCTGTGGCTGGAAATAGTCATAGAGGTTGTCAAGCCATTTCTCCATGCCCTTCTCGAATTTGGGGTCATGGGCTATGGTCTGGAACATGGTGGCCACGCCGTGCTGATACAGGTCCATGAAGTAGCTGGACAGGCAGCGGGTAATCTCGCCTTCCCTGTAGGGGAGCTGAGCATTATATACGTCCACCTGAATCTGGCAGGCCAGTTCCTCGATATCCTTATCCGATGGTATTCCGTACCTCTGCAGGGTAATCCTCTTGCCCATCGGGGATATTACCCACTCATTCTTGTGCTGTTCCAGCCAGTTTACCAGGAACAGGGTAGGCGGTATACGTTCTTCCTTTCCTTTCTCGGGAGGAGCGTTCCTGGCCAGGTAATCGGCTATATCCTGCTCCGATACATATTCCCACCCCTGCAGGACCAGCCTGAGTTCCATGTATTTGTCGTAGACATTCTTGACCGTCCTGGGTCTACTGGCCATGTCCTGGAAGGTAGGGTTACCGTTTTTCATCCGTCCTACCTTAAATGACGTTTTTTGAAGAAAATCGGCAAAAAATTGGTCATTCATAAAATTTTTCCTTAAAAAAAGTTCCCCCCCCCGGGGGCGGGGGAAATAAGAGAATATTATATAGAACGGGTCCCCTGTTTTTTCCAGGTTGTGATTGGCATGTAAGAGTTCAAACTCTGCTTAGGCATACATTCTCCTTGGCATAAATAAAGCCGGGTCCTAGCCTCTACTCTAGGACCCGGCAAGAAATATGGCTTTCGCCATTATTCAAACCCGTCGTTCCACGTAGAGGTGTGGTTGATGTTTATATGTGTCGGAAAAATTCTGCGCCCTACCGCGCACGTAGTCTCAAGGACCAAGGGGGAGTCGAACCCAATTTATTCTGTGGCTCTCGCCTGACAAAACCAAATATAGCAAAAACCGGAAGGCTTGCAACACCTTCCGGTAAGATTTTCGTTATTAGTTTGTATGCAAATATAACTTTACAACAAATCGATTGACGCTACTGGTCCATCAGCTCCCGCAGTTCCTCGAGCGAGCGGGCGGCCAGGTAGTAGCGCATGGAGGTGTTGGGGCTGTGCCCCAAAAGCTGGGCGCAAGCCTTGATATCCTTTGTCTTAGAATAGAGGGCCAGGGCCACTGAATGGCGCCAGGTATGCAGCCGGCCCTTAAGCCCGAGTTTCCTCAGCGCCTTCTGCAGGTAGTAATACCTCGTCGCCTGGCATGAAGAAATCTTGTCGAATACGAGGCCGTCGGGGTCGCCCCTCCTCGCCTCCAGCTCGGCCCACAGCTCGAAGCCGATAGGAACCTCCCTCTGGACACGGGTCTTTACTACGGAACCGACAAAGCGGACGCAACCGTTCCCGTGTCCGTCATCGAATATGTCCTTCCACCGGAGGGCCCCGGTTTCCCCCTGTCTCGAGCCGACCTGGCTCATGAGCGTGAAGTACTGCCTGTACTGCAGGGTCTTCTCGGCATCACCCGCATCTATTTCCAGTATGATGAGCGCCATGTCGTTTGGTGTCCAGTAGACCTTGTCGGACTCGTCCACGGAGATGTTCGGCAGGATGTCCTCGAGCCCCCTTACGCCGTATTCCTTCCCGATGAACCTGATGAAGCTCCGGAGAGCGTTTACGTAGAAACGTCGCGTCGCCGGCTTGAGCCCCGCCCTCGCCTCGAGGATGGCCTTCACCTTCTCCTGCGTGAAAGCCGTCAGCGGCATGTCCGGGTCGAGCATAATCCTGAGGGCACGGCCGTAGGTGGCCAGCGTGGCCTCGCGCTTTCCCTCCAGCCGCCTGACGGCTTCCCACCTGGATTGGCAGTCGCGCAATGTCATTACGGCCTCCGAGGACCGTTTACGGGCGATTACGGGCGTGCTCCCGATTGTGAGGATTTCGTCCTCTCGGAGATTCCCCGCCCGGTATTCGCCATACCGGTAGTTCTGCTCGTTCAGCCAGCGCTCGGCCGCCTGCCTTGATTCCATGGGCACGAACTTCTCGTGTCCGTCCTGCCTGATGCGGCCATACCACTTGGCGCATTTCAGCTTCTTGTTCCTGATTTCTATAGAGTATTTGACTATCTTCATATGTTGTAGAGGTTTTGGGGTTATTCCAAAAGTTATTCCACAAGGTAAAAAGTTCAGCCGTGGATGTCAGCGCGGACCCGCATGACAGCGCGCTTTCGTGAAAACTGTGCAAACAACAGGTTTCCAGGAATCCCGCAACCGTGCGGGATTTTTTGATTGTTATTCCATGACATAGTACAAAGTGATATAGTTTCAGGTCATAAACTTAAACGAAGGAGTCTAAGCTTATGGCCAAAAAGAATGTCAAGAAGGACCCCCTGACGCAGAAACCGGCGTTCGACCTAGTGACCGGCATGCCAATCGAGGAAGAGCAGAAGCCGGAAACGATAATGTGCCCTGCCGAAGCCGTGGAGGGCTTTGAGCGGGACTACACTGAGCCTCCCCTGCGCGAGCTGCCCAAGGGCATGAACAAGTTCAATTCCACAAATGAATTCCTGATGCTCATACTTGAATCGCTCTACCGGATAGAGCGCAAGATGGGGGTCTAAACATGGGTCTGCAGGACAATTTCATAGACGAGGTCGAAGAGGTCGAAAATGTCCCGGTAAGCGCCGAGCCAACCGCCAAGCCTAAGACCTGGGGGAAACCCATCACTAAGGAAACGGCGAAGCAGTACGCGCTCTCTGCGGCCAAGGCCAAGCGCCTGCGCAAGGAGGCCCGCGACAAGCTCCTCCATGGCCTCGTTGCCGAGGAAATCGATATGGCCAAGGAGCTCAAGGAAGCCATCCGCACAAACGACGAGACCAAGATTCGAATAATCGAGAAGGCCTTGACTTTAGTTGGACTGACTTTCGACCAGGCCGACGAGAACCGAATTCAGAACCTGAACATCAAGCAGGAGACCACGGTCAAGAAGGCCGCGGCCATCAAGGTCGTGTTCACCGACGCCAAGGCGCCCGAGGAAGTTAAGGCGGAGGAATAGTTGCCGGTACCTGTCGCGGAAGAGAAGGACGAGCGAGTTGTCCAGATAGAACTCCTGCCAGTGCAGAAGGCGTTCCTGCAGGCCAAGGAACGCTTCGTCGCAATCGTGTCGGCCCGAGCCGCGGGCAAGACATTCGTTGCCGTGCTCCTGGCATTGCTGCGCATGATGGAAGGGCAGAACGTCGTCTACTTTGTCCAGAACCTGGACGCATGGCGAAAGGGCGGCGAGAAGCACCTGAAGCACTTCCTGCACGGTTTCGGAATAGAGGACAGGTGGAGATGGAACGGCTCGACCTACACAGGATACCTGCAGACGCCCTGGGGAGAAGCGAACCTGTACCTGGGAACCTACGAGAATCCGGACAACATAAGAGGCGCCACCGAGATTAGTTTGTGCATACTCGACGAATTCATGTTGTCCAAGCCGCGCATGCTTGCGGCCATCACTCCTATCATGCGTGGCAAGGACCTGCGCGGGCGAGACATACATCCGCAAATACGCGCGGTGTCTACGCCGAACATGAGTTCGGAATGGCAGCTCATGGTACTGGAAGCAGAGAAGAACGGCATCACGCTGCTCCGCGCCAACCCTACTGACAACATATACGTGACCGAGGAACAGCGTGCAATGTTCGCTGCCGGTATCTTCGATGAGAAGCTCCGCAGGCAGGAGCTTCTGGGCGAGATACTTCTGGGTGACAACAGCACTGCGCTGTGCCAGCTAGGCGACTTCTCGAGACTGCCCGGGCTCGGCACAGGCAAGGAACCCGTCTATGCAGGTCTCGACATGGCCCATTCCGGCGACCGCGACCAGCACGTGTTCGCTGCGGTGCAGGGCATGAACGTGCTCGACATACACGAGTTCGGCAAGGCCGATGCCGATGACGTTGCATTCTATATCCGGAAGTTCAACGAGAAGAACAAGATTACTTTGTTGAACATGGACCTTGCGTGGTCCGAGTCGATTTATGACAAACTAAAGTTCGGCATCCCGTGCCGGCAGGTCGCCTTCGGAGGTGCTGCCGAGGACAAGGAACGCTATGCCAACGTGCGTGCCGAGCTCGGGTTCAGGGCAGCCAAGAAAATCAAGGACGGGCTGTACATCCCGGACGAGTGCCTGGCCGAGGAGGTCAAGCGCGAGATGTGCAACATACACTGGCTCCAGACACCGAACTCGCAGAAGCTGATTCTGGAACCGAAGGCCGACGTGAGGGTCAGGCTCGGTCGAAGCCCTGACGTATCGGATGCACTGGAGCTCGCGCTCTACGACCAGCCTAGCGACGACCCGGAAATGAAGGCGAACGTCGAGACCGACGACAGCGACTACAAGGACCTTTTGAGGGAGATAATGCGCGATGAGTAGCAGGAACAGGAAACCATTCGAGGAAGCCGAGATACTGGCCATGGCCGAGCGCCTGTTCAGGCTCGGCATGGATGATACGTCGACCGAAAAGGAGAGAGGTGAATTGCTCATAGCGACCACGGACATGGCGCTGGCCAAGCTCATCTCGGAAGGCGCCGACATGCGGGCCGCAGCATTCTACAGGAGCGAGGACTGCCGGAGCGAGTGCATGCTCAAGGCATGCCTGTGCATACGCAAGGCACGCACCGAGAACGGGCGCGACCTGGTGAACTGGGTGGTCAAGTCCGTGCAGAACATGGCCAAGACGCTGCTCGACCGGGACGTGCGCGATTCGCTCAGGCTCGACCGCGACTTTGACCTGAACACGCTACCCGCGAAGGAAATGCAATAGTTTCTGTAACAGAAAATAACAGGAGGGCCACGATGGCTACCGAAGACGAAGATTACGAAGACATCACAGAACAGTTCCTCAAGAACAACCCGGAACTGCGCGACCCGCAGCCCGAGCCGGAACCGGAACCGCAACCTGAACCGGACCCGAAGCCTGCACCGGAACCTGCAAAGGACGAACCCAAGGACGGACCGGCACCCGAGGACGGGGCTGATGACGACAAGAACAAGGGCGAGGAATGGCAGAAGTCGGAAGTGTTCTCAGACATGGACAAGATGAGCCATGGCTTCCGCAAGCGCATCGAGAAGCTCAACACGAAGCACGCGCAGGAGATGAAGGAACTCGAGGACAAGTACGAGGCCCGAATCAAGGCGCTCGAGGAACGCACGGCCCCGAAGCCGGAAGTGCTCGGCCGTGACGCGTTCGAGAAGGACGAGGACTACATGGCCTACCTGGTCAAGCAGGAGCTCGAGAAGGACAAGGCCGCTAGCAAGGCTGCCGAGGCCGAGGCTTCGTCCAAGACTGCCGAGGCCGAACGCATCCGCCAGGAACAGGAGGCCGACATCCAGAGGCGCCAGGAAGTGTTCCGCAAGAACACCGACAACAGCTTCGATGCCGAAGGCAAGGCCCGGTTCATGAGCCAGGTCCAATATGCCATGCAGAAGGGTTTCGGCGACATCCTGGACAACAACCCTGCGGCCAGCGACTACCTGCTAGGCAACAGGATGGGCCCGAAGGTCCTGAGCCACATCCTGAACAACCCGGAGGAGTTCCGGGACGTGTTCATGAGTCAGGGACAGTCCCAGATGGACCAGTACTATACCCTGAAGCAGATTGAGGGCAAGGTCCTGGCCGAGGGTCGGGGTGAAGTGGAACCGCAGCCGGAAATGCGCGCGAAGGGCGTCAGGCTGGGCAAGCCGGGCGGCCAGGGCGCCTCCAGTGCGGGTTTCACGAACCACGACGACCCCAAGGCACGTAGGGCATACCTCGAAAAACTGGGCGTATGTTAGAATAGCCGGAAATTGGCGGGTAGTTACAGATGGAGCGTAACCGTGCATCCTCCTGCACTACCCGCCTAGTAAAACCCTTTAGCGACTGACTAGGCCAGCTGCGAAAAACAAAACGCAAACCTAGCCAATCACATACAAACTAAAGGAGTTTTCAAATGGCTAACGCATTTACTAACCGCAAGAAGCTTGAATATCTTGCAACGGCCGTTAAGGCCAACATGGTCTACACCAAGGCCTCCAAGGAATATTTCCCTCAGAGCGAGCTCGAAGGGAAGAAGTACGGACAGACTGTCCACGTGTACCTCAGCGACCCGGGTAAGGTCTATGACACGCTCTCCATCACCGACGACGATATCGCCCCGGTCGTGGAACGTGAAGTGTCCACCACGATGCAGATGAAGGGCACGGCTGTCGAAGTCGACCTGTGGGACAAGTTCGTCAACATCGAGGAATTCAACAAGACCATCGTGAAGCCGCGTGCCCTCAAGCTCGCCCGCGAAATCGACAAGGCCATCGTCAACAAGACTGCGTTCAAGTCCTTCCAGTCCGTCATCAAGACCGGCACTGTGGGCCTCGACCTTCTCTCTGACGGTGCTACCGCCCTCGAGGAACTCTCCCTCGCCGGTAACGTCGTGGAATTCCAGAAGCCGACCATCTACGGCAACATCTCCAATGAGCTCAAGGGCCACTGGTACTACGATGAAGCCATGAAGGAACTGTGGAAGCGCAAGTACTTCGGCGAATTCGGTGGCGCCTCCCAGGTTGCCTGCCCGGTTCTCCCGGTCATCAAGATGTCCGCCAACATGGACACCGCCCCGACCGTTACGCTGACCCCGATTCTCGCTTCCGATAACTCTACCGTCATCGGTTACGAACCGTTCGACCAGCTCACCACTTCCGGTTCTGGCGCAACGTTCGAACCGGGTGCAGTGTACACGCTGACTGGCGTGACCATCGTAGACCCGTCCGGGATAGAGACTGAACAGGTCCTGTCCGTGAAGGTGCTCGACGACCAGGGTCACATCCCTGAAGTGCGCATCACTGTCGCCGGCAAGGGTTGCAACAACCCGAACGCCGTCGTGGGTGCTGCCTTCGGTTCCACCACGCAGACCTTCACCGCTGGCCTCACCGCCGGTAAAAGTTACCAAATTGGAATCGTACGTATCGATGACTCCCTTTGTTACGATGCGTACAAGTTCTCCGACCTTCCGACTGGCAAGATGGACTCCGTCGGTGTCGACGGCGCCACTGTCATGAAGATGATGGCCTTCGGTAACGGCAGGCAGGGTACGGAACTCACCCGTATCGACAGCCCGTATGTGGCCGATATCTTCGAGCCGCGTCTCGCTGTCACGACTTACCTGGAACTCTAATAGAGCCCAGTTCAATGACCCTTCAAGGGAGCCTCTGCAGGGGCTCCCCTTTTTGTTGCCAGTAGTTACAGATGAAAGCCGAGGTTTTTCATGATATCAGTAAACAAGCTTTGCACCGATGCCGCCAAGTACGTCGAACTCATCGGCGACGGCGAGACACTGGAAGGCGACTACGCCGACGGCGCCGTGTTCCTACTGAACAGGGCCATATCCAAGTTCAACGCGTCGAGCTACTTCAGCTCGACCATCGACCATGTCGACCACCAGATTGCGCGTGACCTGTACTTCCGCAAGCTCGAGGAAGGCGAGGACTGCCCGCCGGACACGGTGGACATGGAACCGCCCGAGTTCGTGCAGGGTGTCGGCCGCAAGCTCGGCATACGCTGGCTGCGACTGATTCCGTGCAACCCGCAGGACATGGACCGCATGAACAGCATGAGCCTGCCCAACACGTTCACGTACACGGTCGACGCCGAGGAGGCGCCATCCGGCGAGCTCCGCAACGTGGGCAAGCTGCACCTGAACGGTGGCGCCTGCTCCATGTGCCGCATCTACCTGACCCGCAGGATTCCCGAGGTCACTCTCGAGGACAAGCTCTGCCTTTCCGAGATGTACCACGACATCCTCTTCTGGGAACTGTGCGTGCGCCTGTGCGGCAAGTACAAGCTCAACGACTACAAGGCCGACTGCCAGGAACAGCGCGACGACGCGGTTGACATGATTGACCGCACCACGCTCAAGAACCGCGCCATGATTACCGGCGCCGCGTTCGCGTCCGGATATGACGTCTGGACCGACGGCATCGACCTGGCTGGCGGCTTCCTCGGATAAGGAGAACTCATGGCCACGTCGACCGTACTCAATTTCCTAGTTGGCGGAACTAACAAGGGGAAGTACCCTGCCGTGTGCGGCTCGGAACTTTCCGTCAACATGTATAAATGCACGAACGGAAAGAACGTGTTCATGGAATCGATGCCCGGCATCAAGATGCTGGCCCAGGTAGGCGGCAAGTGCCGCGGCGTCTGGGTCTCCACGCGCGGCCTGAAGTCGGAAGGTTCGACCGAGGACATGTTCGCGGCCATGGGCAACCGGCTCTACCGCATAACGCCGGACGGCACGTGCACCCCGATACTTACGCTTGCCGCGAACGGCAGGCGCGTCACCTTCGCGGAAGCGGGCGGTCCCCGCGCAATCCTGCTCATCTGTGACGGTTCGGCACTGTATGCCTACTTCCTCGAGGAAGGGACAGTGCACCAGGTGGCGATGCCAAGCGCCGTGGAAGGTGACGGCCATACCGTGAGGCCCACTTTCGTGACGGTCGTAAACGGTGTCATCGTGGTTAACGACCAGGATTCCGGCTATGCGTACTACTCCATCCCGTACCCGCTTTCCGCCGATACGCGAGAGGTATTCGACCTCGACCCTAACGGCGGCGTACAGTACGAGGCCGACAACGTGACTGTCAAGAAGAAGACCGTGGACGCATGGCAGTACGCGTTCCTGGACGATTACGGCGTGCAGCAGTTCATGAACTCCGAGTCGAACAGCGACTCGATTAACGGACTGGCCAGCATAGGAAATGCGCTGTACCTGTTCGGGCCGAAGAGCGTGGAGATTTACACCTACGCCGGCGAGGAATACGCCACCTGGTCGCGCCAGTACTTCAGTGCGACCGGCGAGTTCGGCTTGGAGGCGCCAAACTCCCTGTGCTGTGTAGGCCGCAGCATTTACTTTATCAGTACCGGCCGCCAGTTCGGCAAATGTGTTATGCGCGTTACCGGGACGAATTTCGAACGGGTGTCCGAGGATTGGCTTGACGAACGCATAATCGGCAACACGTCGAGCGCGTACGGTTTCGGGTACGGTGTCAACGAGCATTCATTCTATATCCTCCAGGTCCCTGAAATCAAGCAGACCTGGTGTTTCGACGCGGCCACGAACGAGTGGCACGAACGCCGTTCACGCAGTCCCGCGACGGCAACCGAGACGCGCTGGCGCGTGGGCGGCGTGGCCTATTTCAGGTCGAGGTTCTACGCGTTCACCGAGGACGGCATGGTCGCCCTGTTCGGTCCCGACTACTGGTACGAGGACTACAAGGACGGGACAAAGTCCGTCATCTGCAGGCACAGGCAGGGTCCGGTGTTCACGGCCGACCTGCGGCCTTTCGTGGTGGAAGACCTAACTGTTGAATGTAATGTAGGTACGGCCCCGTCATACAACGACCGCGCCAAGGTCCTGCTGGAATGCAGCAAGGACGGCGGGATGACCTGGGGCAACATCAGGTCCGCGAGCTTCGGCCTTACCGGACAGTATTCGCACCGTGTCCGTTTCCTGAACCTGGGCCGGAACAGGCTTTGCGTCATCCGCATCACGTTCAGTGAACCGATGGACTTCGTACTCACCAACTGCTCGATTCGCGCGGGCGCAACAGGGAGCCAAATCTAATGAACGGTATCGTTGCACAGAACACGCCGCTGGACCAGGTTGACGAAGTCCTGAAGGGCGTATGGATGCGCGAGGAGATTGAGCGCTGGCACGTCGTGCACACGCCCTACTTCACGCTGATGGAAGGGCCGGGAGGACCTCTCCCGATGGAACTTACCAGGCAGTGCATCGCCGACGTGTATGACGGCAGTGACTGGAAAAAGGTACTCGTGGGACCTGCGAGGAAAGGTCAGGTCGTAGTTAATAGCGAAGGAACCAAGTTCGTTCGCATCTTGTGTTTTTAAGGAGTCAGAATGTTTGGACTAAACGACATACTCACGCCGGTGACCAATTTTCTGGGTCTCGGCAACGGCTCGCAGGTAGATGCTGCGAACGCGAAGCTTGGTGAACTCATAGACCAGGCGAGGAGCACGGGCACTGCAAACAAGGCCCTCTTCGACCAGTATCTCAAGCAGGCGCAGGACACCTATGCCGGCGACGTGACCGGATACAACAACCTGGTCAACCAGCTCTCTACCGAACTATCGAACGAACTTGCGAATCCTGACGCCAGCCAGTTTACCTATGGCAAGACGGTGCAGGACTTCTACGACCCCGCAGCCAACCAGCGCGTGGCCGCTGCAATGTCCGGCCTCAGGGCGAATGCTGCTGGCGCTGGTAATACCTGGTCAAGCGACTATCAAAATCGAATGGCGGCCAAGCAGCAAGCCCTGGCTTCTGACGAGTGGAAAGCCAGCTATGACAGGCTCATGGCCGACCGTACGCAGCAGCTCAACGAATGGAATGCTGGCCAGGCAGCGAAGAACTCGAGAATCGGCCAGATGGGCACGCTCGCTGGCCTATACGCCCAGGGCCGCAACAATCTCATGAACGCATATGGCGATTACTACGGCAACATGGCCAGCCAAAACAACGCTACGCTGTCTACCATCGCAGACCTGACCCAGGCCCAGGCCAACAACAACATGCAGCGCCAGGAAGGCATGGGCGCTATCCTGCCTGCGGCAGGCCAGATTCTGGGCGCCATATTCTAGGAGGTTGAGCCATGGGACTCACAATATCTAACTGGGGCAACGTCTCGACCAAGATGGATACGCCTCGACAGAACGTTACGTCGGATGACTGGGCCGCGCTCGGACGTGGCCTGGGCGGTCTCCAGAAGTGGTCCCAGCGCCAGAAGGCAGCTGACCTGATGGAAGGCAAGGCCACTGTGCAGGACCGCATCAAGGCAATCGACGAAGAGATTGCGTCGCTGGAAGCGAAGCTGCAGGGCTACGAGGAACAGGCCAATGCAGATGCACAGGCTGCCGCCCTCAGAGCCGAACAGGAGCAGAACATGCAGGGCTATACTCCGGAGAACCTGTCTACCGATGACAGGCTTGCCGCGCAGTATGCTGCACAGCAGAACTGGGAGAACGCAGGCAATCCGGTTGCGGCAAAGTATGGCCGCCCCGTCAATCCGCATGTCACTAACGACCAGGTCAATGCCGGCTTCGTCCATGACCTGACAGAACTTGAACGTCAGAACGCAATGCGCACTGCTGCATTGGGTAAGTACCGTTGGGGTAGATAATGGCTATCGAGGACGAGGAAGAGGAAGAAGGCAAGAAGAAGCGCAAGTCCGCCGGAGGCGGAGGCGGTGGAGGAGGCGGAAGCGCTGCCGTCCTCGGCTATCTTGCTGGACAAGGGAATGGTGCCGGCTCTGTCCGTGCTTTCGCTCCCGGGCGTGCCGCAGCAGGCATCGCCCCTCTTCCCAGTTCAATCCTGCAGACGCTCATGCGTGGCCAGGCAGCGATGATGCGCGGAACGCCAATGGGAGCCGAGACCGTTACCAGGAAGCTCAATGCCATTAACGAAATGGCGCCTGGCACCGTGTATCGCTATCCTCCCCGCATGGTGCACGTATTCGACTACGGCAATATCCTCCGTGACAACGGCGGAGACCCGTGGCTGAACCAAACACTCGATGTCATGGAAGCGGATGCGCTCGAGATGCAGGACCTGCAGGAGCATAACGAGGCCCTCAACAAGTATATCCGTCCGGGGCAGACACCGGCAGAACGCCAGGCGGCAATCATCAGGGGCGAGAAGGAGGAGCGCAAGCTCAAGGGCTTCTGGGATGAGGACCGCAGGACCCGTCGTAGGACCGGTATCGGTTCGACTGCAGTTTCCAACGTCCGTATCGACGGCAACCGTATCAGGGTCCGTTTCGGTGGGCGTGGCAAGTGGTACACGTATCGCGGCGGAAAGGATGCGAAGAGCACATCACACGAGGCAAGACTTCTTCTGGCCGCGCCTAGCATAGGCAGGGCCATCAACGGCACTTGGGGCCAGACCCATCAACTTTAGGAGTAACCATGGATAGGGAATTCACTTGGAACCGCGTCGAACCTAACGAGACACCGTCATACGGCAAGTCCAGGCAGGCCGAAGTCGACGAAATCAAGAGCAAGATTGAGGCTCTCAAGGCAGAGCGTGCACAGCTCGTGGCCCAGCTTGGCGACGAGTACAGCGACGAACGTCTAGGTGCCCAGATGCTCCGTGCAGGCGACGAGGGCGCCATGTACAAGTTCCTGCGCGGGCAGCAGGACCAGATGAAGCTGAATGCTGCCGAGAACGCCAAGAACAACAAGCCTACCCAGGAACAGTTTGACAAGCTCCTCGAGACATTGCAGGCCACTGCGGCTGCAACGGCCGACCCGAACTTGGCCCCGCCAATCAAGGAAAAGTATGACCTCATGCTCGAGAACTATAGGAGTCAGCTGAACGAGATGCTGGTCAAGAACCCGAGCCTGAGCATGCGCAACTACAATCCGCAAGGTGGCAATGCAGGCGGCGTAGGCGGGGGCGAGCTCTGGCAGCTCGAGAACAAGCTCGGCTGGAGCGGAAGCGGCATGACCGATGACGAGATTGATGCCGAGGCTGCGAAGCTCAAGAACAACCCGAACGTGAGCTCCACCGAGGTCAACAAGATAGTCGACGAGGCCAAGAAGCGCAACGAGACGGCATACCAGAAGTATGTCGAAGAGGTGAAACGCAAGAACGCCGAGAAGAAGCAAATCTACGACGCTTACGTGAAGACTCCATCGGCCGAGACCAGGAGCACCCTGGAAACGTTGTTGGGTGACTACCTCGACCGTCGTACCAACAACTTCAAGAAAAAGAAGGCCCTGACCAAGGACAAGTGGGTAAAGGGGAAGTAACATGGCTGATACTACGAAGAAGGCATCCGAGATTCTACGCGATTCCCTGAGGATTCCCCAGAAGGAATATGACATGATGCAGTTCAACGCCAGGCGCTACGGCATGACCGACGCCGAGGTGGAGGATGCTGTCCTCAGGATGATAAATGCCAGCGACTCGATGAAGCAGGCCATGAAGGAAGGCAGCGAGGGCTACAAGCAGTTCCTGCTCAGCCAGCTCCCTACTGAATTCGGCAAGACCAAGACGTTCAATGCGAAGAACGTACTCGAGGCAATCGGTTCCCCGTTCGAGAAGGGCGGCAACTACAAGACTGCCGAGGAGAAGCTCATATCCCTGTACCGGAGCAATCCGAACATGGTCCGCAACCGCGTGGCCATGAACAAGGATTTCGGATGGATTGGCGCTGACAATCTTGACAAGCTCGTTTTCGCGGCACAGAATCGGAAGGAACAGAAGCCTAAAATCGGCTGGGGCAACAAGATTGCCGGTACTATTCTGTACCCCCGTTCACTTGAAGCAATGAAGGAAGGGCGCAGTCCTGGCTGGAAGGATGTAGTGGGCGACGTCGGTGAAGACGTGCTCATGGCAGTACCGGTCGGTGCAGGGGCCGCAGCGGCCGCTGCCAAGCTGCCCAAGGCAGCCCAGGTAATTGCGGCAATCGGTGCGAACAGCATGGTCCCGCTGATTTCGGAGACCTACGATGCCAACGTGTATGACCCGGGCGAGAACCTGGACCGTTCAGTGTTCCAGGGTACAGACGTATTGACGGGCGCCACTACGAACATCGTGGCGCCTTACATGGCCGGAAGGATAATCGGTCGCGGCAGCCGCATGCTCGGCACGAGCGGCGCCTCCAAGGCCGTGCGCGAGGGTATTCCTGCTGGCGGTTCGGAAGAGGCCAAGAATGTCGTCGATGGATGGCTTAACAACGGTGTGTTCATATTGCCGAACAAGAACGAGCAGGACGCCATCAGGCGCGAGACATGGAAGCGCATGTCCGAGACCAAGAAGCGGCAGCCGGACTATCAGCAGGCCAAGGCGGCCGATGCGGAATTCAGGGACGGCGTGATTAACGAGGCTACCAAGAAGGGCCACGAAAATATCCTGAAGTTCAAGGACGCTACGCAGAATCTGGACGAACGTGCCAAGGTCGCGGCTGGCTTCATGAAGGCCGGCGACAAGTACGAGGATGCAATCGACAAGGCGACGAAGCTCAGCGAGGACGAACTCAACGAGCTCCTCCACCGCATGGCCTTGAACGATGTCCCTGGCAACAGGGCGAAGGACCTTGGCAAGGCAGCTCTTGAATCGTTCCTGGTCAACCGTTACGGCAACCAGAAGAACGCAAACGCCGGTCTCGCCATGCTTTCGAACCTCGGTGCGGCAATCGACGATGACTTCGACCTGGTTAAAATGGTCGGGGACTACCGTGACAAACAGGCCAAGGATGCAAAGGATGCATACCGCAGCGGAATCGCTGGCCAGATTCTGGCCGGTGGTCTCGGGCAGGCAGCCATGGGGTCTCTAGCCAGTCCGCAGGATACCGAGGACGCGAAGTGGCTCAGTAAGATTGCCAGGCACCCGTCGATAGTACGTGGAGCCGGCGAAGGCGCCTCGACAGAATTCAAGAACTGGTGGAATACCAGGGGAATCGTTCTCCTGGGCAAATCCGGTGCATTCCCGGGCACAAAGGAATAGTTTACTAGGGACTTCATTATGGCAGACATCATGACAGAACAGAATCAGGAATTTACCATAGTTGACGAGGAAGATGTCCTCGCCAGGTTCGAACGGTTCAAGTCCCGCGTGAACGAGCGGTTCCATGCCCAGTACGAGCGCATGCGAGTCGCCCGCGGGTTCCTCTCCGGAGAGACCCAGTGGGACGAAGGCGACAACCGGTACATTTCCGAGAAGCGTAACCGCCTGACGGTGAACGTGGTTGCGAACAACGTGGCAAGCACCGCCAACTCGTATGACGAATATCCGTTCCAGTGGTATACCGGCGAATGGGAGAAGGACCAGGCACTCGACAAGTTCCTCGGCAAGCCCGGGAACTGTTCGTGTTCCATGGAGGCGCTCAAGGAAGCAATCAGCGTCGGCCTCGGCGTGATGTGCGTGGGTACCGAGGAATCTGGCGCCCCTGCCATCTATACGGTGCCGGACTTCGAGCGAGTGATGCTGGACCCTGACAGCTATGACCTCACTGGCGAGGATATGTGCGAATGCGCCCTCATCGACTACCGTGGACGCAACTGGATTCGCCTGCACTACGGCGAGGAGTACCTGCCTAACAAGGAAGCGATGAACATCGTCCCGTGCAAGCCGGGCCTCATCCCGGTCGTTACGTACTACGTAATGGAAGAAGGCGGCGTCCGTGTCTACGAGCTCGTGAACCAGCGCGTCATCGACAAGGGCCTGATGCAGATTCCGCGTATCCCGGTGTTCCCGGTCTACGGTGAAATCTACATCCGCAAGGATGGCGAACGCGCCTTCCGCGGGATTCCGGAAAAGGCAAAGGATATTCAGCGCCTCGTGAACTACGCGTACACCCAGCTGGGCGAGCGCCTGAGCCTTTCGCCGAAGCCGCAGTTTATCGGCACGGTCGAGGCATTCAAGGACTTGGATGACTATTACAAGCAGGCAGCGGCAGGCATCAACCCGATGCTTCCGTACAACAGGAAGAGCAAGGACCGCAAGGAAGACCTGCAGCCTCCGCAGCGCTTCGACATGAACGTGCAGTTCCAGGACCTTGCCGGCATCATCGGCGAGACGCTTGGCCTGATGGGCTCGGTCACCGGCGTGGACTCTCGCGGAATGGCAGACGCCACCCAGCAGAAGACCGCTACCGAAGTGGACTATACTGCCCACGTGTTCGCTGCCAACGTAAGACATTATTACACTCACTTAAAATTCTCATTCAAGGCGATGGGCCAATTTATAGCCGACATGGTCGGGATGGATTCCCAGATTGAAATCTGCCAGGGCCCGGACGAGATGATGCAGCGCCAGGTCGCCCGCCAGGAACTCGGCCAGCTCCTCGGAGTCGCCGAGCCTAACCAGAAGGGCCCCATCATCAACGCAATCCTCCAGTCTCATCCGGACAACGAGATTCTCGGCCAGCTCTACGCAGAACTGAACAGCATCCCGCAGCCGACCATGATGGAACAGCAGATGCAGGACACCATCGAACAGATGAAGCTCGCCATCGAGGAACGCGACGCGAAGATGAAGGAGATGCAGGACATCATCGACCAGTACGACAAGTCCACGCAGGAACAGGACAAGAACATCGAATTCGAACTCGCCAAGATGAAGCTGCAGCACCAATACGACATCGAGAACAAGGTCGTAGATGCGCAGCTTGACGCGGGCACCGACACCGAGAAGGTGGCCAACGAGGCCGAGCGTGCCCGCATCAAGGTAGAGTCCGAGGCAGAGACTGCCGCCATCAAGGCGCAGTCCGCAAAGGACCAGCTCGTGTTCCAGCGCCTGAAGAACGGCATCGACCTCGAGAAGGCTCAAATCGACAACCAGGTCCAGATTGACAAGGGCAACATCGAAGTCGCGAAGAGCGCGGCCCTCGCCGACCAGGCCGTGAAGAATGCAAGGAAGCAGGGCAAGAAGGAGAAGGACAATGCCGATTAAGCTTAGCGTAGCACCTCAGCAGTTCGTGGACGAGGAGGGCAAGCCGATTGCCGGGCGCGTAACCTTCTACAAGCACAACAGCAACGACCTGGCCACCATCTACACGATGGAGGACAATTCGTTTGTCGTGGCTTCAAACCCACAGCTCCTGAACGCCATGGGCGCCCTGCAGGATACGGTGTTCTTCGATGCCGACATCCTCGACATGAAGGTCGAGCGCTACATCGGGCAGCCGGACGCAATGGACATACTCTCGCCGGACTTCGCATTTTATGCCCAGTTCGAGGTGGGTATCGACTACAAGGCCCTCCTGGAGCAGGCCGGTACCGTTTCGAATATCGCGCAGCTCAAGGAAGTTGACCCGGCCGAGTTCAAGTCAGTGCAGGTCCAGGACGTGCCCTGGCGCGTATACGTCTGGGACGAATACGCCACCAACACTGCCGACGACGGCATCGTGGTACAGAGCGACGTCACCAGCGACGGCCGCTGGTTACTGTTATGGGATGACGAGATGCTCCCATCGAGCATCTACGGCGTGAAGGACGGGAACTACGCCAACCTGACCGCATGCCTTTCCTATCCGGAAATCGTCGGTTCAATCGGCCTGTGGACTCCGCAGGTTGTCCGCATCGTGCCTGGCACCTACGCGACCACGACCTGGGTGAGCACGACCAAGACAATAGCCTTCGGCAAGAACACCAAGTTTACCGGCGGCGGCATCACCTGCCCGTCCGCAAGGCAGATTTCCTCGACCGACACATACTTCTGCGACATGTCGTTCACTGACCAGAACGCCGAGGCGCACTCGGCATGGTTCCGCACAGTGGGCGCCTTCTGGCGCTGCGGTGCGCACAGGCTTGTCATGGACCGTGTCAACCATTTCGAGGAGACCGTTCTCGACTCGATGGTGCATGTGCAGAAGGCCGTAATCGAGGGAACCGAGCGCATGGGCGCGTTCACTACGCAATCGAACTACCTTACGCTGGAACGATGCGTAATCGTGGGCAACAGGCTCTTCTCGCCCAAGGATGACTATATCAGGTTCGTCGGCATGGAAGTGGACGACTCCATCTTCCTGGCGCTTGGCGTAAGCCAGTGGGACCTCGGCAAGATTTCAGCCGGTCACCACGTCGAATGCCTTACCGTGGGCGGGTCGAACACCTACCCTCTCGCCAGGTTCAGGAATGCGGACATCTGGATGAAGTTCTACGATGTCGACCAGGACTACTCGGCGCCGCCCAAGACCGAAATCGACCTGCAGAACAGGGAGGTTTCGAGCTATGCATACAGCCGCTACACCACTATCAGGAACATGGTCGTCACCGGCAACCTGACGCTCCCGGCCGACGCCGCCGTGCAACTCGTCAACGTGCATGTCGGAGGATACCTCCGCGGCGGCGCCCAGCTCGTCCTCGACCGGTGTACCGCCGTCCTCGACGAGACCGACTACCTTACGAGCCTTTCGGCGACGGACTCGACCGTGTCCAGCAGGAACGCCATCGCGCACGCGATAGCCATAAGCTGCAGTCGCTGCCGCTACGCAGTGCACGTGCAGAACGCAACCGACAACGAGACCGACGTGGGCACGGTCGTGCTTACTGACTGTTCCGTCATGGAGCAGAACGTCAAGTTCAGGACGAAGAAGCTGTTCCTGTACAACTGCACGCTCAGCAACCCGTCAATCGTCATCTACCCGTACAAGGACGGTTCCACATACCGCATCGACGGCGCAATCGAGAACTGCGTAATCGCGGGCACGAACGACGTCAGGTACACGAAGAACCATGACGGCGGATACGGCGCCGAGGAGGCGAACTGCCACCATGTCGTGTTCAGGTACCGGTGGGTCAACAACTCGTTCCATGGCGGCATGCCGAAGGGCGTCTGGATTGACCTGTGGGGCGTGAAGAGCTCGCACCAGTTCTTCGTCGCACTGACGGGTAACGACATCGTCTACCGCGGCAACTACGGCGACTGCCCTGTCGAGAAGATTCGCGACAACGCCAACAGCTCGACCATGCCGGACCAATACAGGTTCTTCAACGACGGCCTGTGGACATATACCGACTGGTATGTCGGCGGTTCCAACCCGGCGTTCAGGGCCTTCGTGGACCCTGACTCCAGGCTCTCCGGGGGCGCCTTCACCAGGTTCGCCGAACTGCACTACGCATACGCGTTCCCGTTCGGCGCCTTGGAGCAAATGGACGTGTGCATGGACCTCATGGAAGACCAGGACGGATACGGCGACTACTGCCGCGTCTGCTATGTCAGCCTGAGCCCGGTATCTGCCCAGCATGTCGGTATCATCTAGTAGTTATTAGCGGAGAAACTTATGGCCCTCGCGTACCTTTTTGCACCCACTACACAGTTCCAGGCAAGGACCGGCGCCAACCTGACGGCCGGTTTCCTTCGCGTCTTCTATACACAGACTGACGACGCGGCGCCGACCTACAGCGACTTCGCCGCAACCCCGAACGAGGAGGAGATAGTCCTCGACGCCGACGGGCGCGCGGTTGTCATCGTTGACAGCACGAAGACCTACAGGCTCGAGGTTTACAACCGCAACCACGGTCTAATGTTCACTGTGGACCCGCTTACCGCCGTAGGCGGCGCGGGCGGGAGCATGGCCTACAGCATTGTGTCGACGGACGGTACGGTATCTATCGAGTCCACTTCTTCCGGCGGGGTCATCTACTACGACCTTTCCACGGCCATCAGCAACGAGGCCGCCAAGTGGGGCGCCAGGGAATGCGCAATCACTTCGCTCGACGGTAGCAACGACTGGCAGCCTCTGAACACGGTTTCCACGGTCGGTTCCGTGACGTATTACTACGGGTGGAAGGCCACCAAGGACACGGCATACGACTTCGCCGCAAGCGTCGAGATGCCTTCGGGCATTGCCGGCGCCACTTTCGGAATCGACGTGAAGTGCGAGTTCCTCGTGGACGGCGTATGCGTATGCACCGAGACTGGCTACATCGACCCGAGCCGCAACGTGGACAGGGTTTCCTTCGAGTACAAGGGCCAGGTCGACGAGGGGCAGAAACTTGATGCAAGGCTCTACGCACGCTGTGCGCAGGCCCTTTCCGGCACGCTAATCGGCCGGGTCTTCTATAACGAGGAATGCGACGGCGTTGTCGGCGGTGAAAGCACAGGCGAGACCTACATCCCGGGCGAATACATCGACATCAGCACCGCAAACGTAATCAGCGTTACTGGAGTCCAGCCGGTTTCAGGCATGAGCTCGTACGTCACGCAGAGTGCCTTCGACAGTTGCTGCTCCTCGATGAGCGGCTACGTTTCCTCCCTGAGTTCCGATGTATCGGCATTGAGCGCAGAGATTTCGGGAATCACCGGGCTTACCGGGGATTACGTGGAGAAGTCGGCAATATCCGGAGTTTCCGCAATATGGAACGAGGCCTCCGGGGTTTCCTCGAAGCTCGACGCGAGCGCTTCCGGGGAGTTCTACAGCACTTCCAATCCTTCCGGGTTCATTACCGGTGTGGATTTGAGCGACTACGCGACCACGGCATACGTTGACTCTTCCGTTTCCGGCAAGGTGGACGAGACCGCATACACGGCCTTCACGTCCCAGGCAAGCGCCGACATCTCGAGCATTTCCTCGGTGGTCTCCGGCATTACCGGTGACTGGTCCGGGAAGGCCGACCAGAGCGCCCTCGACCTCAAGCTCGACAAGAGTGCGTCATCCAATTTCTACCCGATGACGGGCAACCCCAGCGGCTTCCTGACCGAACACCAGGAGCTCTCCGGCTACGTGGAGAAGTCCGCAATCAGCGCGGAATCTGCACAGTGGAACGAGGTGTCCGGTCTTTCTGGCAAGCTCGACGCTAGCGCTTCCGGCGACTTCTACAGCACTTCCAACCCTTCCGGTTTCATCACCGGCGTGGATTTGAGCGAGTACGCCACTACCAGCTACGTGGACAGCTCCGTAAGCGGCAAGGCCGACACGAGCGCCCTCACGGCATACCAGCCGGTCTCTGCCATGTCTGGCTACCAGCCGTCCGGAGACTACGCCTACAATTCCTCCGTAAGCGCTAAGCAGGACGCATCCGCCATGAGCGCATACGCTCTGTCCTCGGACGTATCCGGCGTGATTGACACCGTTTCCGCCAACTCGGCGACATGGGCCGGAGGTGCCACCGGCGACTACGTGGAGAAGAGTTCTACTGAAGTTACGATTGGCTCCGCAAATACAGCTGAGTACACCGCATTCGCCCAGGGCACAGAGAACAGCGCGTACGACCGTTCTCTTGCCCAGGGGTCAGCCAATACAGCTTATAATGGTAGCCTAGCACAGGGATTGCGGAACAGCGCCGCGTACTACTCGCTTGCACAGGGCTTTGGTGGCACCGCGGGTGGTACCTCTTTTGCACAGGGAAACCACAACAGCGCACGTTCGTGTTCGTTCGCACAGGGCGAAGCTGTCAGTGCTTCCGGCACCTCGTTTGCCCAAGGCATGCAGACTGTTGCAGTAGGGACTTCAGTCGCCATCGGCCATTACCTTCAGGCCGCCAACAGGATGGTCGCCTTCGGGGAACACAACATTTCCGGGGATGACCTCGCGCTGGTCATCGGTGACGGGTGGGCCTACGCGGGCGACAGACACCGGCACAACCTGTTCGAGGTAAAGAAGAGCGGTGACATCGTACTGTATTCCGGCTCCGCCGATACGGCAGGGTGGTCGGTAAAGGACGCTGTGAATGCGAAACTTGATGCTTCGGAGTCTAGCAAGTTCTACTCTACTTCCAATCCTTCCGGGTTCATTACCGGGATTCCCACAAGCTACGCCACGAAGGCATACGTTGATTCTTCAGTATCAGGAAAGGCAGACACGAGCTCCCTCACGGCATACCAGCCCTCGGGCGATTACGCCTACAATTCATCGTTGAGCTCCTACGCGCTCAGCGCGGATGTCTCCGGCGTCATCGATACCGTTTCCGCCAATTCTGCAACATGGGCGGGAATAAGCAGCGACTATGTGGAGAAGAGCGCCATAAGTGCAAAATCGTCCGTGTGGAATTCCGCATCGGCAGTTCCTAGCCTTCTTCCGAAGAGTGCAATAGAGGGCTCGGGAAGCGCAATCACGGCAATCAACGGAAGCGCAATACTCTACGGCCATTACGTCGAGAAGAGTGCAGAAGATGTGCTATTTGGCTATCAAAACGTGCTCACGCCTCCTCTTCCCAGAACCGCCACCGTGCCTACCCTTATACAGGGTTTATACAACAGCGGCGCAATGCGCTCACTTGTGCAGGGCTCGCACAATATAGGTGTCGAGGCCGCTCTTGCACAGGGTTTCGGCAACAGCGCAGAATCGGCGGCATTGGCTCAGGGAGAAAATAACACCTCGATAGAGGTCGCATTGTCGCAAGGCAGGAGTAACTCTGCCGGGTATTCCTCGCTTGCACAAGGCGTCGGGAATAGTGCATCCTGGATATCATTTACGCAGGGAATTAACAACTCCGCGTACGGCACATCGTTTGCACAGGGAGTTGACAACTCCGCGAGGGCGGCCTCGCTGGCGCAGGGTTCCGGGTGCATAGCCACCAAAACATCGATTGCCGTAGGTCACGAGAACAGTGCAGACATGCAGTCCTTCGCACAGGGCAAGTGGAACAGCGCCATGAACAGGGCAGCCGTGTTCGGCGTATGTAACCTCCATGGCGACGGCGATACCTCTACCGGGCATTCCGCTGCCCTGGTCATCGGTGACGGCACGTCAAAGACTGCCCGCCATGACCTTATGCTCGTCACGAAGGACGGCGAAATCACGATGTTCAGCTCCACTGCCGATACCACCGGTACCGGCATCATGAGCTCGCTCCGTGCGCTGTCCGCGGCCGCATCGTCCGTGATAGATTCCGCCACGGTATCTGCCATTGCATCGTCCTACGCGGAAAGCGCGGCAAGCGGCAAGCTCGACTCGTCCGCATCCAGCTCGTTCTACCCCGTAGACAATCCAAGCGCGTTCATCACGGGCGTGGACCTGAGCCCGTATCAGCTGACGGCAGACATGTCGTCCTATCAGCCTTCCGGTGATTACGCCTACAACAGCGCCTTGAGCGCCTACCAGCCTTCCGGTGACTATGCATATAATTCGTCCGTTTCCGGGAAAGCCGACAGCTCCGCACTTACGGCATACCAGGAAGTTACCGGGATGACCGCGTACCAGCCGGCGGGCGATTACCAGCCTAGCGGCGACTACATCTACGCAAGCGCACTCGGCACAGGAGTTATATAATGACACAGATTGTCTCTAGCATTTCAGGTCTTCAGGTCTACGCGCCTTCCGCCGGGTTCGCCCCGACTAACTCCGCGGACGTATCCGCAATCGCTTCGGGATACCAGGTGGTGTCCTCTACGGCTACGCAGCTCTACGCTGGGACTGCATTCCTTACGGAAGTCAACGGTGCACCGGTGAGCGCTTCCAGGGCCGGGAACGCGGCGAACGCCGCGATGGCGAACAGCGCCTACTACGACGGGACCGGCCGTCTCATCAGTTCGTTGCCTGATAGCGCGACGGTTTCTGCCATTGCGTCTTCCTACGCGGAAAGTGCAGCAAGTGGCAAGCTGGACTCTTCCGCTTCCAGCTCTTTCTACACGACCGCCAACGAGAGTGGCTTCGTTGACAGCGCTTACGTTGAGGGACAGGTCTCCAGCAAACAAGACGCATCGGCCATGAGCGCGTACCAGCTTACTGCGGACATGTCCGGCTATTACACCACCGCCAACGAGAGCGGTTATGTGGATTCCGCATACGTCGAAAGCCAGGTCAGCGGCAAGCAAGACACGCTTACTTTTGACTGGGACGCCGACAGCGCCATCAGCTCCATCAATGGGAGCGCACTGGCTGGACAAGGCGGTGGCGGCGGTGCGTCTATACCTTTTACTGGATACTATTACGACAGCGCAGAATCTGCAACTGAAGCAATTACCGCTGACGTCACAGCCGTAAGCTCGCTGGCATATACAAAATATAACGGCACTACGGTTAATGCTTATAATGGTATCACAGATTCACTCGGTATTCACCACTATGGTGTCGCCTCGTTTATCGATGCCGGCGCGGAAATAAACGGCACGAACACCGGCGGCATTCCATATACAATGTCGTTCGCACCGGCAGTGAGTATGTGGACGACAGCCGATGCTGCAACTGGCATCTTTGCCCCGTTGCAGTACGGTACGGGTGCTGGCATGTTCATGGAGAGCAACAACTTCAAGGGATACTTGAAGGGGAACGAGTGGTTTGTTACCGATACCCGCTACGGCTATGCCCGTGGAGAAGTACACCAGAGCCGTGGATGTCGAGTAATCGTAGAACATACCGGAGGTGCCGGGGCCGTATTGTCGGCCAGAAATTTCGACGCTAACGTAACGCTTAACACCACTGCTCGTGGTACTGCCAAGATGGCTGTCGCCACCAACCAAGCTTATGTACAGGTGCAACGCGGTAACAGCGACTCCAGGTACAATTCGGCAAAACTCGACACCGACTACTTGAAGTTCTACAACGGCATGGCTACCGGATACCTCGACCCGGAAGACACGGCCAGCGGTACGTCATACTTGCCAGCCGAAACGGAGTACATGTACATCTCCAGCATCCCGTACTGGAACGCAAAGCTGGATGCAAGCGCAATCGAGTGTGACACGGCGTCCGCAATCACGGCCATCGGAGGTTCCTCTATAGGTGGAGGAGTCGATGAGTCTACCGTGTCTGCAATTGCGTCGGCATACCAGGTAGTTTCATCGGTAGGTGACGACGGTACTTACATTACTTCAATCAACGGTTCGGCACTAAGCGGTGTCGGTGGCGGTGGTGTAGAACCCGCCACGGTATCCGCCATTGCTTCCGCCTACGCGGAAAGCTCCGTAAGCTCAGTAAGCGGCGACTACTATTCTACTAGCAATCCGTCCGGATTCATTTCCCAAGGGGACATGTTCCCTTACGTAATCAAATCTGGCACTAGCGAACGCGCTGTCATAACACCTACATTCCAGGACAACAATATCAACCGTCCTACACTTATGGTGTCCGGTTACAAGTCTAGCAACGGAAAGTGGCCAAGAATGATGGTTACTGATTATAACGGTTCTACCGGATATACCCATAGTGGTGTTTTGTTGGCCAATGCCTACGAAACATACATAGGTACAGCTATTGCTGGCGAATCTGGAGTAAAGACGTTCCGAATGGATGAATATTCCATGGACTTCTTGCCGTTCCGTGTTTGGAATACTTCTACGCAATCCTGGTATACAACGGATTTGGAAACGTATTACCACACGGCAAAATATTCAAGATATGGTGTTACACTAAGTGCCTTAGAAAACAGCGGTGAAAACGCACTGTTCAACCGGTTCCTTAACAGCGGCATATATATGTCAAGCACGGACTACGCCTACCTTGACACTGCTGACACTGCATCTGGCATGAGTGCTACTGCTAGCGCATCTGCCGAAATCAACATCGATTCTATAAACAGATGGAACGGCAAGCAGGACTCTTCCGCCATGACATCGTACGTGGACAAGAGTGCGTACGATGAACTTTACAGTTCATACACTGGGCTTTCTGCATTAGTTTCCCAGTATAGTGGGTGGTTCAACGAATTGAGCAGCATCAGCGCCAAGGTTGACAACAGCGCAATAGGAGTCGTCTAATGAGTTATGTAACAGGTATTTCCGGCAACGTCATTTCGGCAGCTTCCGCCGGGTTCGCACCTACTAACAGCGCGGACGTGTCGGCCATTGCTTCTTCGTACGCCGAATCGGCGGCGTCTAGCAAGCTTGACGAGAGTGCGTCCAGCAACTTCTACACCACGGCGAATGAGTCTGGTTTCTTAACTAGTATTCCGAACTCGTTATACGTAGCGAACATTACTGCGTCTGGCCATGTCCAGGCGACCGGTACTGGTGACCTCAGAGGCAATTTTGACTATGCTGGCATGTATTTCCGTAGCGGAGCTAACCGTCCATACAATATCGGCATAGACAATACTGGTTCAAACTTCTATATAGCGACGGCGAAGAATGGCTACGAGCGAATCTATGCAAGCAGCATACAGAGCTGGAATGCAAAGCTAGACTCCAGCGCCTCATCGTCCTTCTACACGACCGCTAACGAATCTGGCTTCGTGGACAGCGCCTACGTGGATTCTGCTGTCTCCAGCAAGCTTGACACTACGGCATACAATTCTGGAGACTTCTACACTACGTCCAACCCGTCTTCGTTTGTGGACAGCGCATATGTCGACAGTGCCGTGTCCGGCAAGGCAGACAGCTCGGCGCTTTCCAGCTACGCGCTGTCTTCCGACGTCTCCGGTGTAATCGACACGGTAAGCTCCAACAGTGCTTCCTGGGGTGGCGGCGGGGCTACCGGGGACTACGTGGAAACTAGCGCAACCGAGGTGACTATCGGCTCTGCAAACACCGCAGGAGTCACTTCCCTCGCGCTGGGCGTTAAAAACCGTGCAAACTTCTGTTCCTTCGCACAGGGAAGCAAAAATAGCGCCACATCCGACTCTTTCGCCCAGGGTGATACCAACAGCGCCAAAGACGGTTCCTTCGCGCAAGGATACTACAACAGTGCAAACATCTATTCCGTCGCACAGGGTTTCTGCAACAGCGCAATAGACATAGCAGCCGTATTCGGTAAGTACAACCTACGCGGTAACGGTAACACATCCACCGGTGACTCCGCGGCCTTCGCCATAGGTGACGGTACCGCAGGAACTGCCCGCCACGACCTGATGTTGGTCACCAAGGACGGCGAAATCACCATGTACAGCTCCACGGCGGACACGGTGGGTACCGGAATCATGAGCTCCATCAGGGCAATCTCCGCGGCTGCCACGGGAGGCGGCGGGGTTGACAGTGCGACAGTTTCTGCCATCGCGTCTTCCTACGCCGAGAGCGCGGCATCTTCCAAGATGGACTCCTCTGCCATTGACTACACCCGTACAGGAAACGGGACGCAGATTTACGCATCCGGTACCGGCTCGTCAACGAACCAGTTCTCTGCAAAGAACGATTCGGCAGGAGCCGCCATCATAGCTGGCGAAAACGCCCGCCTAAGGCTATGGGACACGGCAGCCACGGCAAACCTCTACGCATCCAGCATTGGCGGGTGGAATGCGGCAGCCAACCTTGTTTCCTCCCAGTCCGCCAACTGGGGCGGCTCCGCTTTACAGCTATCTGCAGGAGCCGGAATTTCGCTGACGATGGTCGGGAACACGCTGGTCATTTCCACCGCGGGGGTATAAATGGGAAGTTCCTACTTCATAACCTACGGCGGAAACCGCGTGACATTCCCGGGTTCTACCGGGAGTGTCGCGTGGGAGTACGTACCTCCAAAGTTCAGCCGTTACGAAATAAGTATCTTCGGCGGCCCAAGCGCGGGAGGTTCGGCTTCCGGTACGGCGAGCATGCCGTTTACCGCGTTCGACCAGATTGGCGTGAAGGCCACCTACTCCGGACAGCTTGATATGCACGGCAACGGTTACTGGTGGTGGTACGACGTATCGTCGCTAAGCGGACAAAACATGATGTCCGTCCCGTTCTTGCTATGTAACAATTCAAATTTCCACAAGGCTCAGTCGCTGTATTCCTTGAACATGAGCGCCGGGTCGTTTGCATTCAGCGGTAATTCGGCAAACCCGAGGTGGGATATCTATACTCCGCTTACGGCAAACACCAAGCTGCAATCCACTACACTACAGCGTGCACTGCTTATAGGCGAGATAGTGGGGGTAAAGTACAGATGAGTTACCAGAGAGACCTTCTTTATTCTGGAGGGAGCGCCCGCGCCGTCACGCTTGCACAGCCCGCAAGCGGGTACTCCCGTATTGTCCAGTCTGTAGGCCCGTCCGGATACTTCCCGAACGTGGAGTTCGTCGTTACGGCAAACTGCAACAACTTCCTGATTAACCGCGGTCATAGCGTCTATTCCACGAACATGTATCCGGTATGGCCATACAGGATAGCCATCACGAACAATACGAAGAGCTTCTCGTCGGTGAACTTCCAGCTACTCCAGCAGGGAGGCACTGCGGCCCCAAGTACATTCGGCTGGCAAAACACGGCCAGTAACATACAGTGGCTCGGTAAGGGGCATATATACGGCGAACAGCCCGCCTCTGGAATAACCGCAACAGGCCTTGGTTCTCCCGGAGCAGGATGGAGGGAATACGACGAGACTGTTCTATTTTCTGCCTCGGCCGCAGTTACGAATCCAGGAACCATAACGCTTTCCGAACCGGTTACGGCATTCTCCAGACTAAAGATTGGCCTTGGCCTACCTAACGCAGAAGGCTGCACGGTAATGGAGGTCGGGATTCCGGTGAACAGTGCAGCATATATTCCGCTGGAGAGCTACTGGGGGAATAGTACGGGTTCATTCTTCTGGTCTCTGCACCGTTACAAGATGGACGGCTGGTCGACAATGACTCCGGTTTCCGGAAAGGCGTTCCAACTAGGAACTGGAGCAGTCAACCCGTATACAACTACAGGAAACTACACATCTACCGAGACATACATACGTCGGCCAATTACTAGGGTATGGGGCATCAACAGGAAGTGAGGATTTTATGAGCGAACAAATTAACAAGGTACTGGCCGACAGGCCGCAGTCATTCAGCTCGGCCGAGCAGCTCCAGGCGCGCACCAACATCGGGGCGCAGGCCTCGGGCGACTACGTTTCATCGACTACTTTCACGGCCTTTTCCTCGCATGTGGAATCGGCCAAGCAGGACTCCAGCGCGATGTCCTCCTACGTCCCGTTCAGCGCGATAAGCGCCGACGCGGACAGCGCCATCACCTCCATCAACGGTTCTTCCGTCGGCAAATTCACCGGCGTATCGTCCAACTGGGGCGTCACTGGCGACGGCACGCAGTTCAACCCGCTCGGCCTCTCCTCGGAGGTGTGGTTCACTTCCTACGGCGCCTCAAGCCGACTCCGTTATGACCAGCTCGGCATGTACACCGACACGGGCAACACCTACACCGAAATCGACCGGGGCGCCCTACATGTGCTACAGCGCACCGGCTCGCTCGATTACCAGGCAGAGTACGGACATTTCTACGGCACGGGCATGCGCTATTCGCATTCCAACATGAGTGACGTTAAGTTGTCTGCAAACTGGGAAGGCCTATACATCGAGACTGCAAACGGAATCGACTCCGCTTCCGCACGCTTCGACGCCTCCTCGCTGCAGCTCAAGGACGGCTCCGGGAACCTGCACGTAGTCGACTCTGCATCCATCGACAGGTGGAACAGCTATTCAGCCGGTTCCTGGAACGAGTCCGCAAACAGCCTGGGCACCGGCTTCGGCGGGGCGCCAGCGGTATCGGCGAGCCAGTACAACTACGGCGGCGCCTACGACAACTGGGCCTGCCGTGAAGTCTACGGGGACGGCGTCCCGAGCCAGCAGCTCTACGGATTCCAGACGCCGCCGGGCGACAGCGCGAAGACCTACCTGGTCAAGGGCAACGGACAGTTCGTTCAGGCGCCGCAGTCGACCTACTACACATACCTGTTCCACGAGACCGGCGCGGCCGTGGACGACCTTGGCTCTTCCATCTACCCTACCGGCCTTACGGCCAACGCAAGGCTCGACTTCGTGAACCTATGTTCCGCCGCGTCTGCCAACATCATGACCAATACCTTCCATGGAACGACCGCCGATATTGCCCCGCAGATTTCAGCGACCATGTGGTACATCGCAACGGCCGGGGTATGGACGGACGGCACGAACGATGTGCCGGTGTAAGGAGGTTACGATATGGACGACCCGAAACTCATAGCGGCACTTGTAGGGCTCATCGTTGAGCTCACCTTGCTAGTGAAGGTGTATCGAGATTTGATAGCCGTTAAGGCCGACAGGACCGAGACCAAGATAAGCAGGGACCAGGCCGAGCTCCAGATTCGTGACACCGTCCAGAAGCTGACCTGGGAAAACGCCCGCCTAAAGGAGGACATGACCTTCATGAAGACCGGGCTCGACGACCACCAGCTCCAGCTTTCCACCCTGAACACGGAGCTTGCCAAGGTCAGCACGAAGCTCGACTCCGCGCTGGAAATACTTCACGACCTTAAAGAAGCCCGTCAGTAGTTACAAGGGAAAGGGAACGACTTATGCCTTCTAATCTCAGCGCAGCAGACATCCTCATGTATGACTGGGCCGACCGGGCCCGCCGAATCCTCGACGAGTACAAGAGGAAGAACACTCCGGACCTGACCCCGCGCGGCGAAATCACGCCTCTCCCGCCCGACCCGGACGAGGCCGCGGCAGATTTCTTCTTCGGGAAGGGCACCGGCAGCACTGCTGCGGACATCCTGCTCGGCCTTACCGGGCCCGTGGCTGGACCTGTCACGGAGGTGGCTGGCGGGCAGTCCGGCGTGCTGGACTGGCTGCCGGGAGGGGGCGTGCTGAAGGCAGGCGTGATTGCAGCGCCTAAGGCTGCTGCAATCCTGAAGCGAATTGCAAGGACGAAGTCCGACGAAATCGTTGACATGATGAAGATGATTGCCGAGGACGTGGTAGAACAGTTCAGGCATGCAGACCACGTGCCAACCCGTGACGAAATCAACGCAGCAGTGCGCAATGTCACCGATGGTATGGACAACAACCGCGGTATCGACGTAATCAGGCGCGTATCAGGCGACATGGTGGAAAACACCATGAACAGTGCGGCGCGTGCTGTAGATGCCGGCAGGGTACCCTCGTTCTCTGTCAAGGTCCCGGAAACTGTAGACGTGAATTTCCAGTCCCTCGATATAGACCCTATAGGCTGGCAAGAGAGAAGAACCATCGGCGCGCTTGACAAAGACAAACGAAGGGCGGCTGTCTTTAATTCACTTCCGGAAGCCGAAAAACGGGCTATCCTGGAACAGGCCGTGGCCGATTCCCATAACGCCATGGATGAGGCGGTACTGGCAGGAATTACCGACCCGGAAGAGCTGAGAACTATTCGCAAGCACACCTATGCCAACACTGCTGTCAATCTAAAAGACAAGGCCTACATAGCTACGCGGCGCGACGAGAACTGGGGAAAGCTGGCCGACAACGTTCAGGTGTCGAATTCGGAAACGGCCAATGCCGCACAACGCAATGCATACAACGAAGCGCTGCGCATGGCAAGGGAAGAAGGTCTAAGTGAATATGACGCATACAGGATAGCGGCTGCTGCCGGGCAGCGAGCAAAGCGCCAGGCCATGAGGGCAGAAGGCGGAGCCGCCCGCGAAGCCGAACTCGCACAGAAACGCGGCGAGAAGAAGAACCTTCGCGTGGTATATTCCATGTTCTCTCCGGAAATACAGGAAGAAATAGCCAGGGAAGCGGATGCCGCTCGAGCCGCAGCCAGGCAGAAATACATAGACAGCGGGATGGACGTCAAGAAGGCGACGGTCAAGTCGGCCGACGCGGGAAATGGCACCCGTGAAAAACTTACCAGGAAGATTGTCAAGGAGCTAGGCTTCAAGTCCGTCAACGACCCGCGCCTGCAGCAGTACTCTGTCCTGAACAGGAACGGCGCGCATATCCTCGCCGACGGCACGGTCGCCCCGGTACAGGCGACACCGTCCAGCATCCTGGGAGGCGCCCTGGACATTACCGACAACGACCGCATGATGCAGGCGGCCTACGACGCCGGTATCAACGAGAGGCCCCTGATGGCGGCAGACGTAGCAGTACCTTACGAGTCCCCGGCTGCACAGATTCTGTCAACAAGACCGGCAAGGCCCGCCCGTCTCCTCCCTGAAAACGAGTTCAGCGACCTGGAAGTGGACGAAATGCTCCGCGGATACGGCGAGACCCCGACCGCCGACCGCATCTTCAACCGCGAATATCTCGAAGAATTGATGCGCGAAGCAGGGTACTAGCCAAAAATGACATAGTTTCTCTAATATGAGAATCGAGATGTTTACCCCTGTCGCCGGCGACTCCAAGCCGGACCTGCACCTGATAGGCAACGACCTGTCCCAGACCCTTTCCGGGAAAATCGCACTCATGCGCGAGATGGCCGACGCCGACTGGTACTGCTTCCACCACGACGACCTCACCTTCTTTTCCGAGGACCCCTACAACGACCCCTACCTGGAACAGCAGCTCGCGTTCTTCGACCGGGAGAACGTGGGAGTCGCCGGACTCATAGGCACGCTGTGCCTGTTTCCATCGTTAACCTGGTGGAACCCAATGAGACCTCAGGTGACCGTCGGCGCCATTACCCAGGGCTTCGCGAATGGTCAGCCCGACGTGGTTATGGCTGACGGCCCAGGCACCCGTACCGATGCAGTCTCGGTGGACGGCTGCTGCATGTTCTTCTCGAGGAAGTTCCTCGAGCAATTCAAGCCGCACCCGTTCCACTGGCGACTCTGCTATGACGTGGATGCGTGCCTACAGGCCTTATCCAAGGGCTTCAAGGTGGGCATACTGGACTACCGTGCCCGGCACCAGTCGGAAGGCAAGTTTGACATCGGCGAACTAGAGGCTACCCGCAAGAAGATGATGGATTACTGGAAACCGCGTGTCGATTTCCCCGTAATCAACTCGTCAAAGTTCAGGAGGCCCTAATGGTAGGCGGCGGAATAGCGGCGGCATTGCTTGCCTGCCAGATGGCAAGCAGGGCGACCCATGAAGAGGAGACGCCTTCATATACGTATTACCGGTCGCCGACGTTTCCTAGAGCGTCGGAAACGGCTTCTATAACGACATGCGCCACGGCGCTTCCGTGGGATTCCACATTCAGCACCGGGATGCCCCGGTAGGAGATATTATGCTAGCTGCAATAGACCCACAGCATCCATTTTGCCAGATAGTTACTTCCGGTGGTTCCGGTTGCCGTTTCTATCGAGCATCCATGCCAGCTTTCACCTTAAATTGGATTGAAGGAGCTGGTGTTCACTGTATCGAGGTTCCCGCACCGTTGCTGGAACCAGGAATCATCGGGGCAACCCGCGCCATCGTACTCAAGTCATGCGCGGGGTGGCAAGGGCTGGAATTGCTCAAGCAATTATCTGCAATCAGGCAGAAGTATCCACACCTCAGAATCATCAACGACTTTGACGATATGCCATTCGGCAAGACCGTCGTGCTCGAAGGCGATTCTGATTTCGAGGCGTTCGCCGCAAAGACATGGGATGACAAGCACAATGAATGTTCAATCGAATGTTTAAAGCTTTGCGATTTAGTCACGACCACCAACAAGTATCTTGCCAAGAAGCTCGAGGAAGCCGGTGCCAAGGTAATGATTATCCCGAACGCTGTTCCGCGCTCCATGTGGTCATTGCCGCGCAGGGCGCCCCTAACAGAGGACCTAAAAGTCGTTAACCTCACATTATCTCAATGCCCCCAGCACTTTGTTCCCGCCCACAAGGACGAGCACGGCAACGATGTGCCTGAACAGATTGGCGATTTCGCATCTGCCGAATGGCGCGAATGGGTCATCAAACACGTCAAGGACGGTGACATGCGTGTCACGCAGATGGGCAACGCGTCGTTCCTGTGGAACGAGATTCAGGACAAGGTAACAAGTCTTCCTTGGGTCTCTCCAAACAGATTTGCATCGCTAATGACCCGCACCAATCCTGACCTCGTAATCGCTCCAATGGTGCCAAACGAGCTGAACCGTTGCCGTTCCGACTTGCGCTACGTGGAGGCAGCCGTGTGCTCCTCGGCTTTCCTCGGGAGCGACTTCCCGGACAGTCCGTATGCCAACGTCCCGGAATTCTCCAGGGTTCCGCTCGGTGCGACCATGGAGCAACTTGATGAGAAGTTAAGACAGCTCAAAGACCGTGACACGTTCAACGGACTCGTTGACCAGGGCTGGAAATTTTTGGTCGAGGACGGACGCATCCTTGAGAGTGAACAATGTATGGCCAGGTATGTCGAGGCATGGGCAATGCCGCCCAAGACGCAGATTGGGTTCGACCTGATTTAGGAGGCAACATGATTAAGGGATTCAAGGAAGCTGTCGACCGTATTAAGTACAACATAGAATTTGGTTTTCATTGTAATGATATCAATCACAATGATTTCGAAGATGACCTGTGTCATGTCTTCGACAAACTGGCGGAAGAAAACGGCGAGCCGCCCATAGACTGGGAATATCACGAAGAGGAAGAGCAAGCCGATGACAGTGATTGAGCAAAAAAGAAATGACTGGGTGGAGAATGTCCTTGCGTCCGGGATGCTCTCGTTCGGTCGTTGTGACAAGTGCGGCTCCGTGCGGCACGGAATGGATAGCGTGAGTGACCTCTCGTTTACATGTGTCGTATGCAGGGCTGAAGAGCTTTTCCCTGACCCGCCAAAACTCGACGTGGATGACTTCGCGAAGGTGTAATCATGGCCCATTTCAAGCTCGTCCCGCCTGAACAGGAATCGGCCATCAGCCAGCTGTTCCGCTGTGCCGCCATGGCTACAACCGTGCTCATGAAGGCGCATGGCTGGTATAAGCTCTATGGCGAATACAGGGACGAGCTTTTCGACCGGGTGCGCGACAATACGGTTCGTCACTTCCTGGAATTCAAGATTGGCCACCATACTTATGCAAGGAAAACAGCCGATGGCCGTCCCCTGGACTTCTCCGCAAATGTCCTCAGTTCATGCTATAGCGTGTGCGGCAACACCGCCGACCGTTACCTCAAGGAATTGAGCCGGCGCAACATTACCGGGGACATTGAGCCGTTCAAGTATGGGCTTGGGGAGAACGACGGTCTCCCGCGCTATCTAAGTCGAGCCGAGATGAAGTATACCACCGAACACGTCCCAATCAACAAGATGGTGCGCGGGGTCGACCGTGCCAGGGTCATAAAGGAAATGTATGAAGACTATCTGTATGAATGCGAGTTCCTTGGAATCCCTCCGGAGAACCGGCTCGAACTTGGCCCTTGGGCTGTGAGGAACGGATGGGGGTCTGATAATGAGATGTTCTTTTATCTTGAAACCAAACAGGACCGCGAGGAACTGCTCAGGGGCCAGGCAAGATGGCTCCTGGACCAGGAGATAGCCAAGCGGGATTCCCTGGAGGAACCGGGATACCTCAAGAAGAAGGTGTACCAGCGGGAATATTTCAGAAAACGCAGGACTGATGCAAGACTTGCAAAGTCAAAGGAATTCGAAAAACTGTATGGGCCGCCAGAGCCCGGGAAGCTGTGGGTCGAAAGGAAAGGCAAAGTTTGCCAAGTCAAGGAGCGTTTATGAAATGGATTTACGAGGCTGTGTATCTAGCCATCTTCTTGCAGTTTGTGCGTAATCTTATAGACAAGGTTCGCGCGCCATTCTCATTCAATATACCCGTAGAACACCAGGCCAACTCAAACGAGTATTTTGTCATGGTAAACGACAGGGCATTCTTCTGGAGTGACGACATTGACGAGGCCATGGCCTTCATATATTCTGCCGTGGCCAGGTGCCGGTCCCTACAGGGAAAACTCAAGATTCTGGAAAGCGACCTGGAGCTCCCGCTCCAGGACTCGGCAGGCATACCCGG
>Ga0310696_10001136_pt1 | contig 39281 bp, 34 predicted proteins | sample AusTroGonzalo_MG_4_FD_203885 | JGI IMG/M metagenome (GOLD analysis project Ga0310696, IMG submission 203885) | Bovine rumen microbial communities from tropical cattle in Woodstock, Queensland, Australia - Gonzalo_02 (v2) (version 2) | ecosystem: Host-associated > Mammals > Digestive system >... | reverse complement strand
ACCAGTACGGGGCGTCGGGATAGTGCGAGGTGCGCACGGTGTTGATGTTGTGCGACTTCATCAGCTGGATGTCTTTTTCCATGACCTCGCGCGGGATGGCGCGGCCGTAGTCGGGATGCGTCTCGTGGCGGTTGACGCCCTTCAGGAGGACTTCCTTGCCGTTGATGAGCAGCTGGTACTGCGGACCGACTTCGACGGTGCGGAAACCGAGGTTGACCTGCACGGTCTCGGCGTTCTCATTCGCACCCGCGGCGTCGGCGATGCTCATCCTGAACTGGTACAGGTTCGGCGTCTCGGCGGTCCACGTGTCGACGTTCGGCACGGTCACGCTGATCGGGATCTCGACGTCGTCCTTGTTGTCCGCCGCGATCTGCACGTTCGCGCTGCCGGACAGGACCTCGCGGCCTTCGCGCAGGAGCGTGTACTTCACGGTGCGGGCGGCATCCTTGCCGCTGTAGTTGCGGACGAGGATCTTGCCGTCGAGCGTGCCGGTGGTGTAGTTGTCCTTCAGGAGCGAACGGAAATCGAAGTCGCGGATGGCGACGTCCGGCGTGCGGAAGATGACCACGTCGCGGAAGATGCCGGAGTGGCGGAAGAAGTCCTGGTCCTCCAGGAAGGAGCCGTCGGTGAAGTGGAACACCTGCACAGCGAGCACGTTTTCGCCTGCCTTCAGGTATTTCGTGATGTTGAATTCATCGGGGTTGTACGAATCTTCGGCATAGCCGACCTTTTCGCCGTTCACCCACACATAGTAGCCGGCGGACACGCCGTCGAACCGCAGGAACACCTGGCCGCCCTTCCTGAAGTCGGCGGGGAGCTTGAAGGTCTGGCGGTAGGATCCGACCGGGTTGCGCTCGACAAACGAGGTGAACTCCTGCGGGGGGGTGTTCGTGACGATCGGCGGATTGTCCCGGTTGAAGGGATAATTGACATTGGTGTAGAGCGGGGTGCCGAAGCCCTGAACTTCCCAGGTGGACGGCACGGGAATGGTGGTCCAGGAGGAATCGTCGAAATCGGGCTTGAAGAAGTCGGCGGGCCGCTTCGAAGGCTCGGGCACGAAGTTGAACTTCCACGTGCCGTTCAGCAGGTTCTTCTGCCCCGCGTCCGCCGGAAGCGCGGTGTCGGACCGCACGGGCTCGACGTTCACGAAGTTGATTTTCTGATTTTCCCATTCTTCGCGCATAACTTGAGATCCCTGTCGTTGAGGTTGTCCGGGCATTCCGCCCATGCCGCCGCCGGGGATTTGCCCCTGAGCGGGACGCTGTCCCTGTCGTTGTCCCTGTCCTTGACGCTGGCCGCGTCCGGGTTGTCCCTGTTGTCCGGCGGGAGCCTGGGCAAAGAGCACAGTCATTGCCAAAGCGAGTGATGCCGTCAGGCCGATGAAAGCTGATTTGGGCGACATACCGTCTTCCTTTCCTTTGAAGTTTTATGAAGTGATTCAGGTGAGTCTATTATGGTTATCCGCTAAAACATAGCAGGATTTCCGGAAAAATCAATCCGGTTTCCCGCCTTTTTTACTTTTTTTTCAGGAAATAAATGCGCCTCATACACGCGCGGGCACGTGCTTTAACGTGGCAGAAGCGGGAAAAAAGCGGGAAAAAAGCGGGAAAAAAGCGGGAAAAAAGCGGGAAAAAGCCGCGCCGTCAGCGGGCGAGGACCCGGTACACGGCGGCCGCACAGGAAACGGCAAACGCCGCCGGCATGAAGGACACGGTGCCGATCAGCGGATGCCCGGCCTCGTCCAGCTTCGGCTTGCGGGGCGTCTCCACGGAATAGACCGCTGTCACGCCGTGTTCGATCCCGCGCTCGCGGAGCCCCTTCCGCACGAGTTTCGCCAGCGGGCACACGCTCGTTTCGGAAATATCGCCGCAGCGGATGGCGCCGGGATCGGTGCGGAGCCCCGCGCCCATGGCGCTGACCACGGGAACGCCACGCCGGACGCATTCCGCCAGCAGAGCGATCTTCGACGGCACGGAGTCGATGGCATCGAGCACGCAGTCGAACCGGCCCATTTCAAGCACGCCGGGCATGTCTTCCGGCTGAAGGAATCGTTCCAGGACGGTCAGCTTGAGCTCAGGGTCAATATCCATCAGGCGGTCGGCCATCACAACGGCCTTCGGCTGCCCGACCGTGCTCGTGAGCGCGGGGATCTGGCGATTGATATTGGTCGGCTCCACCGCATCGGCATCCACGATGGTCATGGCTCCGGTCCCCAGCCGCGCGACGAGTTCGGCGGCAAGCCCCCCCACCCCGCCGAGTCCGACGCACAGCACATGCGAACGACGGATCTTTCTGACGGTCTCTTCGGTTTCGAGCGCGAGCATGCGCCCGAGCCATTCGGCTGACGGATCAAGCTCGGCTGGGGTCATGACGGAATATCCTTTCAAAGTTGGCGCGGACCGATGCGGCGAGCTCGGAAGGAGGCAGCAGATGCATGGCGGCCGCCTCGGCCAGGATTTGCCCGAAAAGCTCCGGCGACTCGTCCGTTTCCAGCAGGATGCGGTCGAGCGGGACCTTCGCAAACCAGGCCATGTTTCCGGCGTCCCGCAACAGCCCCGCGCCGAACGACAGCACGCAGCCAGCATCCAGCAGTTCAAACGCCTTGCGTTCCGCCCCGCGGAACCCGTGAATCACCCACGAAGGGACGCCGCCGCACGCGGATTTGAGGCGAAGAAGTTCGGGAAAGCATCGCACGCAGTGAACGACCAGCGGCTTGCTCCGGCGGACAGCCTCGGCGATCTGCGCTTCGAAGACCTTCATTTGAAGCGGCAGGGGCGCATCCGCCGTACGGTCAAGGCCGCATTCGCCGACAGCCAGACAGAGGGGAGAGTCGAACAGCGGTCCAAACGCCGCGAGGTCGTATTTCCCCGCATCCCACGGATGGATCCCGGCGGAAAAGAAAACGCCCTCCGGCATCAGGACGTCCGGTTCGCGGACATTCCACAGGCGGAACACGCCATCATTTGCGGGAATCCCGTGCGCGTGAGCGTCCGGCACGGCAAGGCCGTCGAGCGGAGTTCCGTTCATTTGTCACCGTTGCGGACGAAAAGCGCGGTGAAGGAACAGTCGCAGTCGGCGTGATTCGACAGAGTCATGAGCGTGCCGTCGGTCCTGGAACCGTCGTGCGGGCTCTTGAACGGCATAAGCTTGAAATCGGGCCGGGCCTGAAGGAAGGACTTCACGATGCCCATGTTTTCGCGGTCGAAGACGGAGCATGTGGCGTAGAGGAGCTTGCCGCCGGGGCGCACGCAGTTCGCGGCTTTGTCCAGGATCGCGAACTGCTTTCTGACAAGGTCCGTCAAATCTTCCTTTTTGAAAATCCAGCGCATTTCGGGATTCCGACGCCAACGGCCCGAAGAGGAACACGGCGCATCGACGAGCACGCCGTCGTATTCGCCCAGCGAACCGGCAAGCGGACTGACGACCGTGATATTGCGGAAATGCCCGGCGGCGGCGCGTTTTTTCAGTTGTTCCACGGCTGCCGCCCGGATATCCGAGGCGAAAACATGCATCTTTCTGCCGCCCGCGCAAGCGAGCTGAAGCGTCTTTCCTCCTGCGCCGCAGCAGCAGTCCCACCATTTCTCCTTCGGACCGGGGTCCGCAGGCCAGACAATGCACTGGGACGAGAAATCCTGCACCTCGCAGTTGCCGCTCAGCCCCTTCAGCTGGTCCAGATGCACGTGCGGGGTCTTCACGCGGACGGCATCGACGAGGATCTCGGAGCCGCGTTCCGCCTGAATTCCCTGCGAACCGAGACGGCGGATCAGTTCGTTCGCCGTGATGTTCTGGGCGCGGAGCCACAGCGGAGAATGAGTCGCGAGGCCGTCGAGCCATGCCTGACGGCACGACTCGGGCGCTTCGGCGGGCATCCATTCCGGGACCAAATCGTACGAATCCAGGTCCAGGTCGGTGTCGGTCACGGCGCGAATGCGTTCGAACGGATCGGACATCGCCGCCAGCGCTTCGGGCGCCACATCGCACCAGAACGGAAAAACGGGGCAGGACGGCTCGTCGGCGGCCAATGCGACGGAAAGAGCTGGCCCGGGGATGTTCTCCCGGTCGATCTCGAAGAGTTTTTCGAGGCAGCCTTTCCAGCGGAAAAAAGCGAACACGCTGCTCGTGATGGCGCGCCGGTCGCGAGAGCCGTATTTATGGTTGGCGCGGAAGAATTCGGACAGGAACCTGTCCGCGGGCGTACCCTTTTCCTCCAGCTCGCCCCAGGCGAGACGGATCACCTCCAGGCAGGCGGACGCGAGCGTCTTCAGTTTGTTTCCGGCCAATCCTTCGAGCATTGCGGCAGCCCTTTCGCGGGATCAGGCTTCTTCTTTCGGGAAAAGGATCACGGCGGCGTGCGCCTCGATCGCCTGGCAGTGCCCGACGGAATCCAAACCTTCGGCAGTCTTCGCCTTGATGGAAACGCGGTCGGCGCCGATACCGAGGATAGCGGCAAGGGCTTCCCGCATCTGAGGAACGTACGGAGCCAGCTTCGGCTTCTGCGCGATGATCGTGATGTCGGCATTGCCGATCCGCCACCCCTGAAATTCCGGCAGGGCGAGCGTTTTCCGCAGCAGGGATTCGCCGGACGCGCCCAGATACTGCGGGTCATCGTCCGGGTAATGCTGCCCGATATCGCCGAGCGCAAGCGCGCCGAAAAGGGCGTCGATCAGGGCGTGGACAGGGACGTCGGCGTCGCTGTGGCCGTCGAGCCCGGTCTCGTTCGGGATACGGCAGGTACAGAGCATCAGATCCCGTTCCGGAGCCATACGATGAACGTCATAGCCGATTCCGATTCGCATATCTTTCATGGATATCGTCTCCCGTTGCCTTTGTAAATGTCGGATCCCGCCGGTTCTCAGTTCCGATTGCCGGAGAAAGGATCGACGACGGAGCTTCCCCACCAATGCTTGAACGCGGACACGGCGAAGATCGGCTTGTACAGTTTCAAAACGCTTCCGGCTTCCTTCCCTTCCGCAATCTCCTCGGGCGTGGCAGGCGTATGCGAGGTGACGAAGACGAACTCGACGGCGTTCCGGATCATGCCGTCATCGGCGTACTTCTGGATATTTCTCGGAGCGGAAAGCTTCCCGATGTCGGTGAAAAGGACGTCCATCACGGACGGCTCGTATCCATTGACATAGCCCTCAAACAAATAATGGCGGGGCATCGTGACTTCCTTGCCCCAGATGCCGTTCGAGGATTTCACGAGGCCGACGATCCCGGCGCCCTTGTCTTCCAGTTTCTCGAAGGCTCCGGCGAATTCGACCGCGGCAGCGTGGGCCAGCTCAAATTTTCTCTGCTCGACGGCGTCCGCGGTCACCCGCTCCTTAATCTCTTCAAAGGGCAGAGGCTGTTCGGGGCGGTATGCGGTGATCAGGAACACGGATGCGCAATCGCTGCCGGGGATGGGCCGGGTAAAGTCGCCAAGCCCGTGTTTGCCGTCCGTGAAGTCATTGATCATGGTCTGTTCGAGGTAACGTCCGGTTTCGGCGAGGGATTCACGTGTAATGCCGCTGATCGTATCGTCGATCCCCAGACCGGCCTTTTTCGCTTCCTCGCGGAAAAGCTTGACCCGGTTCCCGACGATATCCGGGTTCTCCACATAGGTCTCCGGGTCCGCGTTAATGGCGGCAAGCAGCGACTTGTAGAAATTCTCGATCTTCTCCTGCGCGGCGGTCTCCTTCCGTTCGGTCTTCGTCGAGAGCTCTTTGCGGATCTCGTCCTTCACCTCGTCGAACGTCCGTTCCGTGCCGTCGGCATTGGTGTAGTTCTGCTTCATGCCTTTATAATGCTCCCGGATTTCTTCTTCCGTAGGCTCCGCTGCTTCCTCGACCGCATACGGGGCGTAGACCAGGATCCCGTCGAATTCCGGCAGGCTCTGGTACGCTGCCTTGTTGGCTTCGTAGAACTTATCCACGTCGGCGTCGCCGGCCTTGTCCGCAAACGATTCGGGATCGAAAGTGATCGTGTGGTAGGAGATCTTGTGAAGCATCAGCTCCGCGAACATGTCGGATTCCGCCTCGGGCACGACCGTGGTCTCGCCGCCGAACTTCGCGACTTTATCGATGCGGATGCTGGTGCGCACGGCATCCTCCAGGTCGGAGAATCCGAGCCCTTCGGGCACAAGGTAATCATCTTTGTACTTGATGTAAAGCTCCTCCGAAAACTTGCCGTCCTTTTGGAAGACAGCCATGGAACGGATCTCGTCGCGGACTTCCTTGTCGCTGGCCTCAAGCCCCACGGCATCGGCAACTTTCAGCAAAGCCGCGAAACTGAACGCCTGCTTTTCCTCGAAGCCGTTCCGTCCCCAGATCCCGGGGCCGTAATAGGCGGAGTAAAACAGCCTCATGTTCTGAGCCGCGTCCCTCACGTCGTTGACGGTGATGTTCTGTCCGAGGATCTCGCCGTATTTCGAGTTCGCGCCTCTCATGCCGCCGAAGAACATGGAACCGTCCCGCCCCGGCGCAAAATACCACACGAATGAAATGATGATGATGATGGTAAAAAAGGTAAATGTAACTTTTCCGTGCTTGACAAGCGCGTTGTTCATTTTCTGGATAATCATGGGAATCCGACCTCTGTTGGTGCATAACTGGTTTTTGATGAAAATACAAAACATTAATTTAGTGCAAAAACGTAAAATGTCAAGGGCACACCCCGCAAAAGTCGCCGAAATCTTCCGCAAATCTTCCGCACTGCCCTTTCCCCGGCATCCGGCGACCTGCGTTTCCGATCCTCCGTGCCTCGCAAGCCCCCCGTCAGCCCGCCCGGGGCAAATCCGCGGATCGCGCACAGGACGCCGCCGGGGAAACAGGTGAAACCGTGTTTTCCGCGCCCCGCAGGAGAAAACATGAAAAACCATATGCCGCACCGCTGGACGGCGACTTCGTGCCGTTTCAGACGAAAGCACGCAAGTTTCTCATTTTTTCTGCTTGATTTTTTCCCGGTTGCCATGTATAATATATTGGATTTCTATTTTTTCAGACTTTTCAGGAGTATTTGTCATGTTCAAGACTTTTCTCTCTTTCTGCATCCTGTTCGCGGCATCCGTTCTCCTCGCGGCTTCCTCCGAGCAGGACACGATTCAGTCACGGTTCGACAGGCTCGCCGCCCGAAAGTCCTTCGGCGAAACGGAAGTCGCCGAACTCCGCGCCATCATGGAGGCGGTGAAGGATTCCGAAGAAAAGCTCGACTGCACGTTCTGCCCCGACGCCCTCACCTGGCATCTCGCCGCAAACGGCCTCTTCTCGGAGGCGGACTTCCTCATCACACGCAATGCCGACTTCGGCATCAGAGATAAGAACGGCATGACGATCCTCCATCTGGCCTGCCGCAGCGGACATCTGGATTTTGCCGAACACCTCATCTCGCTCGGCGCGGAAGTCGATCTGCCCGACAATGACGGCCGCACGGCCATCCACTACGCAGCTATGAGCGGCAACTCCGCTCTGGTACATAACCTTCTCGAACACGGCTGCGACCCGAACAAGCTCACGAAACAGAAAGAAACGCCTCTCCACTTCGCGGCAAAATACGCCGGGCTGGAGGAAGTCAGATTCCTGGTCGAACACAGCGCAAGCATCAAGGCCATCAACTGGACGCTTGTCGAAAACCTCAAGGAACAGCGCCGCCGCCAGGACAAGATCTACTACGACTCCGACGAGGAACACATCGCCGCATTGAAGGAAGCCCTCGGCCTGAACACCCCGGAATCCCTTCAACGGAACGACGAAGAGGAAGACGACGAAGAGGAAGACGACGGCGGCGAACGCTATGCCGATGCCACCGCCGAAGAGGACAATACCAAAAAGAACGTCAGGCAGAACGAAAGCCGGATCGACATGGAGCACATCCCGGTCCATCTTCTCCCCCGCGACATCAACGACGCCGCAAATTCCGACGGGATCACGGCATTGCACTACGCTGCGGAGAATGGCGACATCGACGTCGTGAAATATCTCTTCGTTCACGGCGCTGACATCAAGGCGCAGGACACTGCCCTCAGCAGGGCCGTGATCCATTTCGCCGCCGAGAACGGCGACCTCGAGTGCATTCAGTACCTTACGGAAAATGGCGCCGATCTCATGGACAAGGACATCCACGGCGCCACGGCTCTTCATTACGCGGCAAGAAGCGGTCACCTGGACACCGTCAAATTCCTCGTCAGCAAAAAAATGGACTATGCGGCCAAGGACGTCCGCGGCTGGTCCGCCATGCACTACGCCGCCTGCGGCGGCAGCATCGAAGTCGTCAAATATCTTCTGGCAAAGGGCCTCAGCATCAACGAGCTGACCGATACCGGCCGCACTCCGCTCTTCTTCGCGCAGGACCGCGAACTCCGCAAGTTCATGATTTCCCACGGCGCGAAATAACCGCCGAAGTCGCTGAAGGTTTCCCGCCCCGGGATCCGCGCGTTCCCTGCCTTTCCCCGGATGAAGGGTTCATTTTCGCGTGCGGCGCGGACTGACAAGTCCCAACCGCGTCCCGTCCTTATTCAGTCCTCGCTTTGCGCGTGCACGCGTCCCCTTACAGGCGCTTTTTTCGATAAAAAGAGGGAACGGGACTTGCGAAAAAAGCCTTTCCGTGATACAGTATTAATCCCATTCTCACACACCCCGGCGAGTGATCCGCGCCCGCCGATCAGATTGAAAGGTTTTATCATGTCTTTTGAAAACGGAAGCATCTCTCTTATGATCTGCCCCCTCCGCAACCCCATGCCGGAGGATTACTTGGAACAATTCGCGAAGCATTCCGCCGGGAAGCTCGACGACGTGAAGGACGAGCCCGTCCTCGGCTGGGTCAGCGGCCGCCATCTCCTCGAAAGCAGGATCGACGATACCACGTCCATGTGCGGCGGGTTCCCCTACCTGAACCTGCGGAAGACCGAACGCAAGGTGCCGAGCCAGCTGCTGAACGCCGTCTGCCGACGCGATGAACTGGCGTACATGCAGGCAAACGACTGCCTTTTTGTCCCGCGCAAGGAAAAACGGGCCATCAAAGAGGAGGCCATCCAGTCTCTGATGCCGAAAATGGTGCCCACGATCTCCGCCGTGCCGTTCGTGGTCGACACTGCCGCGAACGTGCTGTATTTCGGCGCGTCCTCGCTTGCGAAGTTCGATGTCTTCGTGCAGGAGTTCACCAAGGCGCTCGGCATGGACGCGGAACCCGTGCCGCTCTCCGTCGACGAGCTCATGGCAAGTCTCCTGAAGAAAAACGAAACCGATCTGCCGCCGCTCACGCTCACGGATCTGGCGAACGGCATGGACGAGCCGCAGCCCGGACGCGATTTCCTGACCTGGCTCTGGTATGAAGCGGAAGTCAACGGCGGAAGGATCTCCGTCGGCGAACTCGGCGATTTCGTGCTGGCGCTCGAAGGCCCCCTCACCCTCGCCTATTCCCCCGGCAAGACCAAGGACCCCGATCTGGCGGGTTCCGGCGAAAGCGTCGTCAAGCGCGGCAATCCGATGGCCTCCGGCGAAGCGAAAGCCGCCCTTTCCAGCGGCAAGAAACTCCGCAAGGCCCGCGTCACGTTCGCCCGCGAAGGCGGCGATGCAGAAGTCGACAAATGGACCTTCACCTTCGACGCCGACGCCTTCACGTTCGGCTCGGTCAAGCTTCCCGCCGGCGAGGAGATGGAACGCGAATCCGCATTCGAGGAGCGCGTCTTCAACCTGCACGTCCTCCACACCGTCTTCAACGCCTGCTTCAAAAAATTCGCCGCAGCCGTCATGAACGGCAAAAACATCGCCACCGAAAAGGCGATGCGCCGCTGGGTCGCCGATCGCGAATCCCGTTGAACGGACCGGTGCGCACATGGACCTTCCGCTGGGCAGCCGGAAAAACGGGGCGGCCGGATTCGACCGCATCACGCCCGAACTTTTTCTGCCCGCGCTGGAGGGCGCCCTCGCCTGCCGGCTCACCGGACTCGCCTCCGCCCTGCCCAGCTACATCAACCGCGTGTACGAGATCGAGGCGGCCACTGGCGAACGCCTCGTGGTCAAGTTTTACCGACCCGGACGCTGGACGCGCGAGGCGATCCTGGAGGAACACGATTTCCTGTGGGACTGCGACGGCGAGGAGATCCCCGTCGTGCCGCCCTACGAACTGGAAAACGGCTCCACCCTCGGCGAACTCGACGGCGTCGGCTTCGCAGTCTTCCCTCGCATGAGGGGCCGCGAGGTGGAACTTGAACAGGACGAAACGCTCGCCCGCGTCGGGTCCCTGCTGGGGCGCATCCACGCCTGCGGCGAACGGCGCGCCGCGCCGCACAGGCTCCGCATGACGCCCGCGTCCTTCGCGGAAGCCGCCATGCACCGCATCTTCGACCGCGGGCTGGTCGATCCGTCGTGCGAAGAGGAACTGATCGGGCTCTGCGACGCCATCCTCGACCTGGCGGAGGCCGTCTACCCGCCCGATGACGCCATGATCCGCATCCACGGCGACTTCCATCGCGCAAATGTGCTGGACCGCCCCGGGACCGGACTGATGGCCATCGACTTCGACGACATGGTCACGGGACCGCCCGTGCAGGACCTCTGGCTTCTGCTCCCCGGCACACCCGCCGAATCGAAACACGAGCTCGACGTGATCCTGAACGCGTACGAGGTCTTCCGTCCGTTCGACCGCGCCTCGCTCCGCCTCATCGAACCGCTCCGCGCCATGCGCATGATGCACTTCCTCTCGTGGTGCGCCGTCCAGTCGGACGATGCCGGATTCCGTGCCCAGTACCCCGACTGGGGCAGCCGCGAATTCTGGCGCCGCGAGATCGCCGATTTCCGGATTCAGCTCGAAAACATCCAGCGTGCGCTGGAGGGAAAGGACCATTCATGGAACAAGTGAACGCCTCCCCCCGGAAGAAGTTGTCTCCCCGGGCCGGGATCATCCTGTCATTCTGCCTCGGCATCGTCGCGGGAGCCGCCGCGATGTTCTCCGCCGGGTTCCTCTATCTCCGGCACAACCTCATTGTCTCGTACGATTTCCACGACCTCACCGCCGACGATTTCGACGACGCTTTCGCGTATGAAATGCCCGAGGAATCCGGATGGAAAGCCACGCGCGAAGCCTGCTCCCTGCCCATGCCGACCAACGGACGCGCAGTCTACAACTGGAAACTCTGCAACCGCGAATACGCCCGCGCCCTGATGGACGATCCCGGACACGGCCTCGTCCTGCCCGCGCTGGTGCCGTGCACGGTCTCCATCGCAAACCACCCGGAGGACGGCCATGCCGTCGTCTCCCGCCTGAACACCTCGCTCATCGGCCTCATTTACGGCGGCACCGCTCGCGAGGTCCTGCGTTCGCACATCGCGCCGGAACAGGAAGCGCTGTTCAACATCCTCGCCGACCGCATCCGGAAAGCAAAAGACCAACAGAAGGAAACGGAACCATGACATCCGCACAAGATCCATCCGCGGACCCGTCCGGCATCTCCGCCGACCTCATCCACAACGGCAACCCGTATTTCGAGGGGAAACCTGCCAGCATCGTCCGCGAATACCCCATGCAGCTCCACGCCATCGGCCCGGACGGACACCTCCGCCTCGGCGCCGCATTCGACCTGATGCAGGATATCGCCGGCGTCCATGCCGCCCTGCTCGGCGTCGGCATCCACGATCTGCGCCGACTCGGCATCACCTGGGTCCTTTCCCGTCTCATGCTCAAATACGACGCACTCCCCCCGTGCACCGATTCCGTCCGCGTAAAGACCTGGCCCAGCGGCGTGCACCGGCTCTTCGCCATGCGCCAGTTCGAGCTTTCCGATCCCGCCTCCGGGCAGCGCATCGCCACCGCCAGCAGCTACTGGCTCATGCTGAAGCTCTCCAACCTGCGCCCCGTCTCCCCCGACGACGTCACCGGCACGTTCCCCGCGAACCCGGACAAACCGATCTTCTTCGAGGATTGGGGCAAGCTCGATCCCTCGCCCGGCTCCGCCCCCGTCAGCACCGTCATCGGCCAGTCCAAAATCGACTACAACGACCACGTGAACAACGCGCATTATCCGATGTTCGCGCAGGACTGGATCGCCGCCAGGCTCGGGTACCCCGTCCGCCTCGGCGCCATCCGCGTGAACTTCAACTTCGCGCTCCGCCTCTTCGAAACCATCGTCTGCACGGGAGAGCTTGACGGCAATTCCTTCCGCGTGGTCGGGCACACCCCCGAGGGCAAGAACGTCTTCGCCTCGGACGGCACGTTCGCCCCGATGGAGATCGCCGAACGATAAACCGCCTCAGCATCGCCTATCACACCTCACCTTTTTCACGACAGGAAAACACAGCATGAATCCCGAACTGAACCGTCTTTCCGACCTGCTCCGCGCGTCCGTCGACGCCGGCGAATACGCCGGCGCATCCGTCATGGTCCTGCACAAGGGCGAAGAGATCTATTACACGGAATGCGGCTATGCCGACGTCGAATCCGGCAGAAAGATCGCCCGCGACACCATCTTCCGCATCTATTCGCAGTCCAAGCCGATCACCGGGACCGCCGCCGTCATGAACATCGACCGCGGCGTGCTGTCGCCCCGCGCCATGGTCGCGCGGTTCCTGCCGGGATTTGCGAACCAGCGCTACGACACCGAGCACAGCCAGGGCCTTGCCGTGGTCAGCGACCGCCCGATGTACGTCTCCGACCTGCTGAACATGACTTCCGGCCTGCTCTATCCCGACTGCTCGCCGGACGTCGCACTGGTCGTGCGCGAGATGGAAGACCTCCGCAAGCAGGGCGTCCAGCTTTCCACGGTCGAATTCGCGAACAAGCTCGGCGGCTGCCGCCTCGCGTTCAAGCCCGGCGACCGCTGGGCATACGGCTACTCCGCCGACGTGATGGGCGCGGTCATCGAAATCGCCGCCGGGAAACGCTTCGGCCAGTATCTGCAGGACGAGATCTTCGGACCGCTCGGCATGAAGGACACCGGATTCGTCGTCCCCGAGGCGAAACGCGGCCGCCTCGCCACCGCCTACGACCACCGCGACCACACGCGCAAACGCTTCGACTACGCCGACTGGCACCTCGGCCTGAACGCCTACCGCGAGGACACCGCGTTCGAATCCGGCGGCGCGGGCCTTGTCTCCACCATCGGCGACTACGCCGAGTTCGTGAAGATGCTCATGAACCGCGGCACGTACAACGGACACAGGTTCCTGTCCGACGCCGGGTTCGACTACCTCATCTCGCCCCAGCTCACCCCGTGGCAGGCGCGTACGTTCAACTGGCAGGACCTCGGCGGCCAGAACTACGGCAATTTCCTCTTCATGAAGACCTTCGGCGGGTGCTCCTCCACCACCGACGCCATCGGCTCGTTCGGCTGGGGCGGCTGGCTGGAAACGAACTTCTCGCTCGACCTGAAAAATCGGATCGCCGTCCTCTTCATGGCGCAGAACCAGTCCCCGCAGGACAATTCCCACCTCTTCCACCGCCTCCGCAACGCCGCCTACTTCGCCCTCACCTGAGGAGGCGAACGCCTCCACTGCGGCAGTGCCCGGCTACGCTCGGGCACACACAAAGTGTGTCGAGTAGTGCCGGGCTTCGCTCCGGCACGAAGATGTGTAGCGTCACGCCATCTTTTTGTTCTTCCGGGCGGCTTTGACGGCTTCGTCAATGTCCGCCTCGGTTACGCCGACCTCTTTTGCCCAGTTCTGAAAACTGGCAAGTACAGCCTCAAATTCGGCGGGATTCGGTGTCCTGACGGGTTTGTTTGTCGTTTCCGACCGTTTTTTCATAACAGAACGGCCTCGGACAGGACGGTATTTCGGATGAACGGGCTGAGTCCGTTTTTGGAAACGACGTCGACGCTGCATCCCAGGAGCTTTTCAAAACCGTCCTGAAGCCCGAGCAGATCGCGGAACGAAACGCCTTTTTGAAGCTCGACCAGGAGATCAATATCGCTGTCCGGGGCCTCCTCCCCGCGGGCGCAGGAACCGAACACATAGACCTTTTCGGCCTTGTGTTTCCGGGCGATCTCGTAGATCTCGCTCCTCAAACTGCGCAGTCTGTCGAGCTGGCACATGTTTTCGTCTCCCGCGTTGGAAAATGCGTTTCCGGTTCAATCTCTATACTTTACATCCGAATCGGGAAAAAGTCAAATCCCAATTCGAAAAAAGAACGTTTTCAGTTCATTGTCTTATAAAAACAGGGTCTCCGCGATCAGGGCCTTTCATGGTTCATATAGAGGAAGTTGTCGAAGTCAGCATAGCCGCCCGCCGCCCCGCCGTCCGGGTTGGACTGGGCGTAGAGCGCGAGGTAGACGCCGGTAAATCCGCCGGCGGTTTCGCTGCTGAGGAAACCGGTGTCGATCTTGCCAAGAGGAACATATCCGTCGGTGCCGCCCCATTCGAAGCAGTAAGAATCCTTGTCCGAGCAGAGTATTCTGAGATTGACCACGGGTGATTCGAGCTCGAATTCCTTCTCCGTGTGCTTCAGGCGGCCCAGTTTGTATTTCAGGATCAGGAAATACTTCCCGTCGCGTTTCTGTACCGCCAGGTCGCAGTGGTAATCGTTGGACATGTAGAGGGTCAGTCCGGCCTCGTCGCCGTCCTTCAGGCCGCTTGCATCGACTCTGGTGTGAGCCTGGAACCGGATATGCTGCTGGCGGCGGCCGACCCACGTGGGCGAGTCATTGCTGTTGATGGAAACCGGGCTTGCTTTCAGGCGCAGCCAGCCGGGGCGTTCGGTCAGGGAGTAGTTTTCGGTTCGCGGGGCGCCGAGATAATTCCACTCCAGCCCGAGTTCCGGCGCGTCGAATTCCGTGCCGACGCGCCCGCGCTGAACCTGGGCGGCATGTCCCTCCGCGACAGGCGTCTGCGGCAGCGTCGGCACGTCCATGTCGAGCGAGATCGCGCCGTTGCCGTTCACGACCGGCCAGCCGTTTTCGTCCCACTTCACAGGAGCGAGGAACGTTTCGCGTCCGAGGACGTGGTGGAATCCGTTCAGCGGGCGGAACGCGAGGCAGACCAGCCACCACGAGCCGTCGTGCGCCTGGATGAGGTCGGCGTGCCCGGTGCCCTGAATGGGGTTCTGATAGCCCCGCGCCAGGGCGTGGGAAAGGATCGGGTTCGACGGGCAGCCCTCGAACGGTCCGCGCAGGTTGCGGCTGCGGGCGATCGTCTCGCAGTGGCCGTATTCGGTCCCGCCCTCGGCGATCATGAGGTAATACCAGCCGTCCTTCTTGTACATGTGCGGCCCTTCGGCGCAGCGTCCGCCGGTGCCCCGCCAGATGATCTCGCTCCGGGAAAGCAGACGCCCGGTCTTCAAGTCGATTTCTGCGAGGTGGATTTCGCCCGCGCCCTGCGCCGTCAGAAGATACGTCCTGCCGTCGTCGTCGAAGAAGAGGTCCGGGTCGATGCCGCCCTCGCGCACCCAGATCGGGTCGGACCACTCGCCCGCCGGATCCTTCGCCGTCACATAGAAATTCCCGCGGTCGGACACATTCGTCGTGACCATGTAGAACGTGCCGTCGTGGTGGCGGATGGTCGGCGCGTAGATGCCGTTCCACGTCCCGATGTTCTGCAACCGGGTCTGCGTGGGACGCGTGATGCAGTGGCCGATCTGCTCCCAGTGGATCAGGTCCCTGCTGTGATGGACCGGCACGCCGGGGAAGTAGCAGAACGTGCTGTTCACCATGTAGTAATCGTCGCCCACCCGGCACACGCTCGGGTCGGGGTAGAATCCCGGCAGAACGGGGTTCCGGTAGCCGTGCGTCTTCACCTCGGCTTGAGCTTGATTAGCATCACCATTTTCCTGCGCGAACACGGCGAAAGCGAAACAAGCCGCGACAGCAGCGACGAGCGCAAAAGTTCTGCGGAATCTCATGGTCGGAGCTCCCGTTGTGTCAAGGTTCAAAAACAAGCTGGCTCACAGCGCGAGCATGCGTTCGATGGGGACGAGCGCGGCGGTCATGATCTCGGGATCGAGCGCGATCTCCTCGCATTTCCCCTGAAGCGCAGCCAGCACGTTTTCGAGCGTGACCTTCTTCATGTCCGGACAGACGACCTGCGGCAGGAGCGGATGGAAGACTTTGCCGGGGTTCTCGCGCATCATCCGGTGAATGATGCCGAGCTCGGTGCCGATGATGAACTCCCTGAACAGCGATTCGGACACGTGGCGGAGCATGCCGCCGGTGCTGAGCGCGGCGTCCGCGGCCTCGACGACCATCGGACGGCACTCGGGATGCACGAGGACTTCTGCGTCGGGATGCGCCGCGCGCGCCTCGCGGATGCTCTCCAGCGTGATGTGGTCGTGCACGGGGCAGCAGCCGCTCCACAGGGACATCGGACGGCCGAGCTTCGCGGTCATGTTCGCGCCGAGGTTGCGGTCCGGCAGGAACATGATCTTCGCATCGGACGGGATCGCGTTCAGAACGCGTTCCACGTTGCCGGAGGTGCAGCACCAGTCGACCTGGGCTTTCACGGCGGCGGAACTGTTCACATAGGCCACCAGAAGTTCGTCGGGGTGCTCCTTGCGGTACTGCCGGACGGCGTCGACCTGTGCCATGTCGGCCATGGGGCAGCCGGCGGCGGAGTTCGGCAGGATCACGCGGGAACGGGGCGACAGGATCTTCGCGGTCTCGGCCATGAAGCGGACGCCGCAGAAGACGATGAGGTCGGCCTGATATTTTTTCGCCTTGACGCTGAGCTCGAGGGAATCGCCGCAGAAGTCGGCGATGTCCTGGATCGCGCCGTCCACATAGTTGTGCGCGAGAATGGTCGCCCCGGTCTGTTCCTTCAGGGCGAGGATTTCCCTCTGCAACTCGGCGGGGTCGCGTTTCATTTCGCGCCTCCGGCGTCCTTGCCTTCGAGCTCGGCAAGTTTCGCTTCGAGCTTGTCGACGCGCGCCATGAGCTTGCGGACGCGGATCGGCAGGGCGAAGCGTTCGAGATAGGCTTCCTGGCTTTCGCCGGGCACGCCGAACACGGTTTCGCCGGGGGGCGTGCTCTTCTGGGCGGCAGAGAGTCCGAGGACCTTGGAGCCGTCGCCCATGGTGATGTGGCCGTTCACGCCGGCGCGGGCCTGAAGCACCACGCCGCGTCCGAGCTCGGCGCTGCCGGCCACGCCGGACTGTCCGATCAGCACGGACGATTCGCCCACGATCACGTTGTGGGCCACGAAGACCTGGTTGTCGATCTTCACGCCCTTCTTGATCCAGGTCATGCCGAACCGGGCGCGGTCGATGGTCGAGCATGCGCCGATTTCCACGTCGTCGTCGATGCGCACGATGCCGTTCTGCGGCACCTTCACGAGCCCGCGGAATGTGGCGTTGTAGCCGAAGCCGTCGGCGCCGATGACCGCGCAGCCGTGAATGATCACGCGGTTGCCGATGATGCAGCGGTGCATGATGCAGACGCCGGGGTAGATCGTGGTGTTTTCGCCGACTTTCGTCTCCTGGCCGATGTAGGCGCAGGCGCAGATCTTCGTGTTCTTGCCGATCTCCGCGCCCTCCATGATGACGGCGTTCGGGCCCACATGGACGCCCTCGGCGAGCTTCGCGGTCGGGTGAACGAACGCAGTCGGGTGGACACCGACGGGATAGTCAAGCGGTTCCGGCGCGAAGATCGTGCAGAGCTTGGAGAACGCCTTGTCCGGGTCGTCGCAATGGATGTTGGTCTGTCCCTCGGGCGGCTCGTATTTCCAGTCTTTCGGCACGAGCACGACGCCGGCATGGCTTTCGCGCTGCGCCTTCAGGTATTTCGCGCTGTTCAGGAACGACACTTCGTTGCGTTCCGCGAGTTTCAGGGAATTGACCGCGGTGACGACTGCGTCGGGGTTGCCGACGACGGTGCCGCGGATGAGTTCGGCGAGTTCGGACGCCTTGTATTCTTTGCTCATTTCGGATTCTCTCCTGTTCGATGAGGTGGTTGCTGTTCGGGTTTTACTTATCGGACGCGGCGGCCCCGGCGGGGTCCTTCGCGTTCTTGCGGTAGCCGCGGTTCAGGTCCTGGATCACGGCCTCGGTGATGTCGAGATTGGGCTGGAAGTAGATCACGAACCCGATGTCGTTCAGGGATTCGCCGGACTTGTCCAGCACGATGGTGTAGCCTTCGAGCACGGCTTTGTTGTGGACGACTTTGTTGATCTCGTCGACCACCTCGCCGCGCAGTTTCGCGTGCATCTCGCGAAGCTGTTCCTTGCGGCTTTCCGAGTAACTGGTCATTTCCTGCTCCTTCAGCTTCAGCGACTCGTACAGTTGCTGGGCTTTCAGGCGCTTGTTCTCTCGTTCCGCGCCGGTGAACGCGATGTTCTGCGAGTCATCGCGGGCGGATTCGTACTGTTTCCGCAGGTTCTGGTACTGCTGCTGAAGCTGACTGGAGTATTCGCGGAAGACCTCCATCTGCTGGTTGAGCTTGATCTCAATGGTCTTCGTCTTCTCGTATTCTTCAAATGCCTTCTGCATGTCGATAACGGCGATTTTCACCTCGGCGGCGCGCAGCCCCGCGGTCAAGCCCAACGCCAGCATCAGAGCGGCGGCGATCCGTTTCATGGTCATGGTCGTGTTCTCCTTTCCGGAAAAAAGTTCTCTTTAAAGATAAAGCAAGTCTTGAAATATACAAACCGAACACGTATTTTATATCGGATTTTTTCACATTTTTTTGGAGTTTTCCCTATGAACACCGATCCCATCCAGTCCGCGGCGGACATCATCGCCGAGAAAAAGAACCTCCTGATCTTCACGGGCGCCGGAGTCTCCGTGGAAAGCGGCATCCCGCCATTCCGCGGCGCGGGCGGCCTGTGGCAGCAGGTGAACCCGGACTTCTTCGAGATCGATCACTTCATGCGGCATCCCGTGGAATCGTGGAACCGCATCCGCTCCATTTTTTACGACCTATGGGGCAAATCCGCCCCGAATCCCGCCCATCTCGCGTTCGCCGAACTGGAAAAAATGGGCATCGCCTTCTCGCTCGTCACGCAGAACATCGACAATCTGCACCAGATGGCCGGCTCGAAGAACGTGATCGAATTCCACGGCACGCTCGGACGCCTCCGCTGCACCTCGTGTTCGTTCGCCGGGCCGCCGACGCCCGACCTCCTCGCGGGAAATCCGCCGTCCTGCCCGAAATGCGCCGCGCTCCTCAAACCCGACATCGTCTTCTTCGGCGAATCCATCCCGGAACACGCCATGGACCAGTCGTTCGCCGACGCCGAATCGTGCAGCGTCTGCCTCGTCAGCGGGACTACCGGCGAGGTCATGCCCGCGTGCATGGTGCCGCACACCGCGAAACGCCGCGGAGCGGTCGTCATCGAGGTCAACCCGGAGCATTCCGCGTTCACCGGGCACATCACCGACATCTTCATCCGCGCCAAGGCCGGACAGGCCATGCCGCTGCTCCTCGCGGAAATCAGAAAACGCCTCGCCGAATAATGATCCGGTCCGGACTTCCCATCGACGCGGTCCTGCCGCAGATCGCGGACGCCGCTCACGCCTCCCGCCCGCTCGTCGTCACGGCGGAACCGGGCGCGGGCAAAAGCACCGTCGTGCCGCTCGCACTGCTTGAACCGGGCGTCCTCCCCGCCGGGAAGATCGTGATGCTGGAGCCGCGCCGCATCGCCGCTCGCGCCGCAGCCAGGCGCATGGCCGCGATGCTGGGCGAACCCGCGGGGAAGACCGTGGGGTACCGCACGCGCTTCGAAACGGCCGTTTCCGCGGACACGCGCATTGAAGTCGTAACCGAAGCCCTGCTCACGCGCATGCTTCAGAAAGACCCGTCGCTGGAGGGAGTCTCCGCCGTCCTGTTCGACGAATTCCACGAACGCAGCATCCACGCCGACCTCGCGCTCGCGCTCACCCTCGACGCACGTTCCGTCCTGCGCGACGACCTCCGCATCGCGCTCATGTCCGCCACGCTCGACGCCGCCTCCGCAGCAAACCTGCTCGGGAAAAATGCATCGGTCGTCAACGCCCCGGGACGCTGTTTCGACGTCGGAGTCTCCTACGCTCCGCCGAAGCCCGGCGCTCAAATTGAACCCCACATCGTATCCGTCGTGCTCGACGCCATGCGCTCGAACGACGGACACGCGCTCGTCTTCCTGCCCGGCGAGGCGGAGATCCGCCGCACCGCCGCCGCGTTCGCCGCGAAATCGCACGATTGCGAGGTCCTGCCTCTCTACGGTTCCCTCCCCGCCGCCGAACAGGACCGCGTGTTCACGGAATCCGGCCGCCGCCGCATCATCCTCGCCACTCCGGTCGCCGAGACCAGCGTCACCATTCCCGGCGTCCGCATCGTGGTGGATTCCGGCCTCGCCCGCATGCCGTTCTTCTCCCCCGCCTCGGGCATGGACCGGCTCCGCACGGTCAGGATTTCGAAGGCGTCCGCCGAACAGCGCAGGGGCCGCGCCGGACGCACCGCGCCGGGCGTCTGCATCCGCCTCTGGCACGAGTACGAACAGAAGGCCATGCCGGACTTCGCACCGCCGGAGATCGAACACGCCGACCTCACCGAGCTCGCGCTTGAGCTCGCGCACTGGGGCATCGTCCGCGAAAAGGCCGCGTCGCTCCCCTGGATGACGCCGCCGCCCGAGGCTCCGCTCGACTACGCGTTCGGCCTGCTGACGGAACTTGGCGCGATTTCGCCCGAAAACGGCCAGATCACCCCGCGCGGCAAACTCCTCCACCGCCTGCCCGTTCATCCCCGACTCGCAAGCGCCATTCTCTTCGCGGAAAAGCACGGCCTCCGCAGCGAAGCGCTCGCCATCGCCGCGATCCTCTCCGACCGCGACCCGCTCGTGAATCCCCGGACCGCCGACCTCGCCGAACGTCTTGCTGCGCTCGACAAGGCCACCACTTCGCAGGCGGACCGGCTGACAATTTCTCGCATCCGCAAGGCTGTCGACCAGCTCGAATCTGCCCTGCCCCGCTCTTCAGCGAACACAAAAAACAATCGGGCAGACGCCGATGCAGCATTAACAGTGGCGGCGGCCTACCCGGACCGCATCGCGCGGCGGCGCACCGGCGGCGACCGCCCGGAATACCTGCTCTCCAACGGAATGACCGCCTGCCTCGGCGCACGCGATCCGCTCCGCGATTCGGAATATCTCGCCGTCGCGGACTCCGGCGGACTCTCCGGGCAGCCCACGATCCGCCTCGCGCTCCCGCTCGACATCGCCACGCTGGAAGCCGCCCTGCCCGACCTTTTCCGCATGCGCCGGGAAACCGTCTGGGACGACGACGCGCTATGCGTCCGCGTGTTCAACGTGAAGGCGATCGGCTCGCTGACCATCGAACGCAAGCCCTCGAATCTGCGCCCCGGCGACGACACGGCGCCGCTCCTCCTCGCCGCCGTCCGCAAACGCGGCTTCGCCTCGCTCGGCATCTCCCCCGGCCAGCTCAAATTCCTCCGCCGCATCCAATTCCTTCACGCGCACGGCTGCGAGGGATTCCCGGACTGCTCGGAACAGCATTTGCTCGACACGCTCGAAGACTGGCTCGGGCCGCACCTCGACGGCGTCAGCCGGTTCGACAAGCTCGCCGCGCTGGATTACCGTTCGATCTTCGCCGCCATGCTCCCGCCGAAAGCGCAGTCCACGCTGAACTCGCTCGCACCCGAACGCTTCGAGGTCCCAAGCGGCTCGCACATCGCCATCGACTATTCCGACCCCGCCGCCCCCATGGTGAGCGTGAAGCTTCAGGAAGTCTTCGGGCTCGCGCATTCGCCGAAGATCGCCGGCGGACGCGTCCCGCTCGTGTTCGACCTGCTTTCGCCCGCCATGCGCACCGTGCAGATCACGCGGGACCTGGACGAATTCTGGGACGGCTCGTATTTCCTCGTGCGGAAGGACATGCGCGGACGCTACCCCAAGCACAACTGGCCGGAAAACCCCCGCCAGGAGCCCCCCTCCCGCTCAAGCATCAAGCGCCCCCCGAAAAAAAGCTGAGACCTCACAGCCGACGCCTGCATCCTGCGAGGTCATTTCCCAGCGAAAAAGATTTACGCCAAACCGGTGCATGAAAAAAACGCCGGAGCCTGTTCGCCCCGGCGGTCCGTTCGTACTCTCTCGTTTGAGGGACGCTTATTCCGCATTTTCGGCGGGTTTCCCGGCCAAGTCCTGTATCAAAGATTTGTTTAAAAACAAAGCCTTTTCCAATCTCAGCATAGAATCATCCTGAGATACAGGCCTGGACGGAATGATACCGATATTCCATTTTTCTTTGTATCGTTCGATCCATTTGGAAGCCTCTTCCTCATTCTTTTCCACGCCTACTCCAAATTCATAGCACAGGCCGATGTCGAGCATCGCACGGGAATTGCCGTTTTCGGCGGCTTTGCGGAACCATTCGGCGGCTTCTTTATCGTATTGCTCTTCGAACATGTATGCCTCAAAGAACTCCATGCCGAGCGACCGCATTGCTTCCGCATCGCCGTTTTCGGCTTTTTCCCGGATGGATTCGACCGATTTGCGGAACCATTTGTCGGCTTCCTCGCGGCTCTTTTCCACACCGCTCCCATAGTAATAACAGAGGGCAAGCCGTCTCATGGCCTTGGTATTCCCTTTTTCGATGGCTTTTCGATACCATTTAACGGCTTCCTTCGGATCCAGTTTCACACCAAAGCGCTGCGCATAGTAATCATAGGCGAGTGCGCACATCGCATCCGCATCGCCGCTTTCGGCGGCTTTGAGGAACCATTTGGCGGCGGCTTCTTCATTCCGTTCCACATCCATGCCATTAAGGTAGAATTCGGCAAGTCGCATCATGGCCTTGGTATTTCCTTTTTCGGCGGTCTTGCGGTACCATTCGACCCAGTACCCCTTTCGCGCATTTTCATATCCGGAAGCGAGTTTGAACACTGCCTCCGCATCGCCTTTTTCGGCGGCTTCCCAGTATTCTTTTGTTATGCTCAGGAAGTCAAAATAACGGACGCATTCCGGATCTTTGAGTTTTGCGCTTTCCTTGTTGACGGCATCCTCGAACCATTTGACCTCCTCGGCCAAATACTCTTTTGCGTCACTCGCGCCCTGATCGCCGCCGAAGGCGAAGATCGCCTCGGCATCGCCGTTTTCAACGGTTTCGAGGAACCATTTGGCGAGTTCCATGCGCCGGTCCGCCTCTTTCTTTTCCCGATTCATTTCTTCCGTCAGAAGCTCACAATACTTCCGGGCGAGTTGATCGCCCCCGTCTGCGGCCTTCTCAAACCATTCGAGCGCTTCAGCGTCGTCCTTTTCCGTACCATAGCCGCCGTGACAGCACACGCCCAGACTGCGCATTGCCTCGACATCGCCTTTATCGGCGGCTTCTCTGTATTGTTTTATATCGGACATCTCTTTCGTCAGGGAATCAAGAGTCTTTTGGGCATCGGAGTTTCCCCCGTCGACGGCCTTCCGGTACCAATTGACCGCCTCGTTCAAATCCTTCTTCACGCCTATGCCGTGATAATAGCAGGAGCCAAGGCTCAACATCGCATCCGCATTCCCCTTGTCGGCGGCCGTGCGGTACCATTTGACAGCATCCTTAATATCTTTCTCCATGCCGTGCTCATTCCAATTCCACCAGGAATGAATGCCGAGGCTTTCCATCGCATTGACATTGCCCTTGTCGGCGGCCATGCGGTACCATTTCATGGATTCGGCACGGTTCCCGGCATTGGAATAGAGCACGCCGAGGTCACGCATCGCATTGACGCTGCCGTTTTCGGCGGCCTTTTGAATCCATTTTTTGTATTCCGTCAAATCCTTCTCCACGCCATTCCCGCTATAATAACAGTTGCCGAGGTCGCACATCGCATTGACATCGCCCTTGTCGGCGGCCATACGGAAGTATTTGACGGCTTCCGCATAATTCTGCTCCACGCCCGTTCCGTCGTAATAGAGCACGGCGAGGCTGTACATCGCATCGGCATTGCCGTTTTCGGCGGCCAGTTTGAACTGCGCTGCCGCGGTCTGATAATCCCCAGCAGCGTATGCCGACTGGGCTTTTTCGTACGGATCCTCCTGCTTGCCGCAGGCGGTAAGGGCGGTGACTCCCAGCGCGACGGCGAGGATGCCGAGGGCGGCGAACGACTGTTTGCGAGAATTCATCCTGTCTGACCTTTCGTGAGGGGATGTTTGTCGAGTAAACGGGGGAAACGAAAAGCGCCGCAGCATCAAAAAGAATGCCGGACCAGCCCCGGTTTCATAAGACAATTTACACCATGACACGGAGAATTCAAGTCTGTTTTCATATTTGATTGATAAAGTCGCATTATAATTTTAACGAAAGCAATGCCGGACAATGCAGCCTGCTTCTTTTCGGGTGCGTCGAGCAGGACGAGCCACGGGAAACGGACTTACTTCTTTTCCGGTGCGTCCAGGAGGACGATCTCGACGGTGACCGGGAAGTGGTCCGACGACGCCAGACCGTCGCGGAAATCGTTGATCGTGCCGTGGGACAGCACGCGCACGCGATCATTCACGAAGATGAAGTCGATGGGCTTGCGGTGGGTGCGTTCCCTGCGGTTCTCGTGGAAATCGTGGAACGTCTCGTCGCCCGCGCCGTAATGGTCGGTCTCGGAGACGTTGCGGGCATCGCGGAGCACGCCCATGACGCGCCGGACCGGCATGTCGTCCACGGTCGAATTGAAGTCGCCGGTCAGGATGAACGGGTATTTCTCGATCATGGGCGCGAGGCGGTTGAGGATCAGGTTCACGCCCTGGATCCGCGCCATGGCGCTGCGGTGGTCGAGGTGGGTGTTCGCGATCACGAAGTATTTCCCGGTCCTGCGGTCCTGAAGCAGTCCCCACGTGCAGATGCGCGGCAGGGAGGAATCCCACGCGGAGGAGCCGGGGGTCGTCGGTTCATCGGAAAGCCAGAACGTCTCCTGGGAAATCACATTGAAGCGTTCCGGGTCGTAGAAGACGGAGTTGTGTTCGTCGCCCCTGTGCTTGTCGCGGCCGACGCCGAAGGTGGCGAACTTGAGCGAATCGCAGAGGTCGCTGATCGGACCTTTCAGGGCTTCCTGCGTGCCGATGACGTCGAACTTGTTTTCGCGGATGGTCCTGACCATGCGCGGCAGGCGGTCGCGCCAGGAATTCGGGGCCCGGTCGCTCGGCCCGCGCACGTTGTAGGTGGCAATGCGTATGATTTCGCTTTCCCTCGGCGCTTTTTTTTTCGCGGGCTGCTGGGCACGAAGATCCAGAAACGCCGTCACGCACAGGGCGGCTGCCGCAAACACGATCAGGAATGCCGTTTTTCCGTTCATTTTCATCCGGGATGCCGTATTCATGGTTCGTTCCTTTCCCCGTTGTTGATTCCGTCCGTTTCGCCGGGCGCCGCCATGACCAGCGACAGCAGGTCGCGCCGTCCGTTTTTGCCGACCGCCGCCTTCCGCACGGATCGAATGTCCATATCGGCCACACCGTCCGCGAGGATCGCGCGTACGCGCTGTTCCGGCGTCAAAGCATCCACGCCCGTGATCTGCCGCCCCGTGCCGGGTTCCGCCAGATAGACGTAGCCCCGGTTCAGAATCCGGAAGGGGTCGCAGGCGTCAAACGCGGTGTTGACGCGTTCGAGGCGGTGCGTCGCGGCGTCGGCGCGACGCGTCAGGGCCGCGGAGGCCCGTTGCATCAGCATATCGACGTGCTGCATGCGCTCCAGCGCCAGTCGCATGGAGTCGCGGAAGACCTTCGACGCCATCACGCGCGACAGACGCCCCGCCGAGCGTTCCACGGCATACGAAGCGGCGGTGTTCATCCGCTGGCGCATGGCATCCAGGGCGTCGGTCAGGACGCGTTTCTCCGGGATAAGCTGTTCGGCGGCTCCGCTCGGGGTCGGAGCGCGCATGTCGGCGACGAAATCCGAGATCGTGAAGTCGATCTCATGTCCGACCGCGCTCACCACGGGAATCGCCGAAGCGTAGATCGCGCGCGCCAGGACTTCCTCGTTGAACGGCCAGAGGTCCTCCATCGAACCTCCGCCGCGCGTGAGCACGATCACGTCCACGCCGCCCGCTCGGTTGAAGAAGCGGACCGCCCGTGCCAATTTTTCGGCCGCGCCCTTCCCCTGCACGGGAGCCGGGCAAAGCCGTATTTCGAGTTCGGGGAATCGCGCCAGCGCGATCTTCATGAAATCCTTCACGGCGGCGCCGGACGGCGAGCTGATGACGCCAATACGGCGCGGCAGGAACGGCACGGGTTTCTTGTGCGCGGGGTCGAAAATGCCCTCGGCGGCGAGTTTTTCCTTCAGGAGGGCGAACTGCCGGTGCAGGTCGCCCACGCCGCACAGCCGCAGCTTCCTGATATAGAACTGGCAGTCGCCGCGCTGTTCATAGTACGACAGAGATCCGAACACTTCCACCCGGTCGCCGACTTTCAGGCCGATCTTCCGGCACGCCTCGGACCCGCTGAAGTACACCGCGCGCATCTGCGACGACGCATCCTTCAGCGTGAGATAGACATGCCCCGAACGGTACGGGTTGTACGAACCGACCTCGCCCGTCAGCCAGAGCGGACGAAACGAGCCCTCCAGGACGGTCCGGACCGCGACGCTGAGTTCGGTTACGGTCCAGGGACGTTCCTCTTCCGACGAGCCGGGGGGCTGTTCCGGGTCACTTCGCATTGTCGTCGTTCTCCTCGGAGCCTGGCAGGATGGCGCCGCAGCTCACGATCATCCGCATGGCGTCGGAAACGCTCATGTCGAGCAAGATGCACTCGTCCCGGGGAATCAGCATCAGGAAACCGCTTGTCGGGTTCGGCGTAGTCGGCATGAAGACGCTGATGAGGTCGCCTTTGCCGAGCCGCCGGGCGGCCTCGCTGTTTTCCGGCGTGTTTTCATTGGTCATGAAGCCGATGGCGTAGCATCCTTTGCGGGGGTATTCGAACAGGACGACCTGCTGGAACATATTACCCTTCTTCGACGACATGATGGTGTCGCCGATCTGCTTGCAGGTCGAATAGATGAAGTTGACGAGCGGGAGTTTCAGAAGCAGCTTCTGCGTCAATCCGATGATCCTGCGTCCGACGGTGACCTTCATCAGGATGCCCAGGAAGAACATCCCCGCCAGGATCACCATCAACGCCACGAGGCTGAAGATCAGCGTGCGCCAGAAGGGGTGCATTTCGGACATCAGATGCATCGAATCGGCGATCCGGATCCCCCAGATCGTCAGGGGAGACCACAATTTCCAGGCGACCCACAGGGACAGGACCACGGGGACGGCCACGATAATGCCGGTCAGGATCGTATTGCGGAAGAACTGGAAGAGCCCCGCGCCGGGCTGTCTGTTTTTATTCGGCATCGGAATCATCCCCTTTCTGTTCATGGATCACCTCGAACTTCAGTTTTCTTACGGTACGCGAATCCGCCGCCAGGACCGTCGCGCGGAATCTGCCGGGCTCCTCGAAGACTTCTCCGGACCGGGGAATCCGCCCCATTCTGGCGCAGATATAACCGCCGGCGGTGTCGGCATCCTCGCAGTCTTCGATCTCGATCCCGACCTCGGCGTTCACGTCATCCAGCGGCGTACGGGCGTCCAGGATCACGGAACCGTCTTCCTGGTGCACGGGCGGCTCCGTGAAATCGTCCGCGGTATCGTATTCGTCGTGGATCTCGCCCACGATCTCCTCGATGATGTCCTCAAGCGTGACGATGCCGGCGGTCCCGCCGTATTCGTCGATGATGACGGCGAAATGATTGCTCGTGAGCTTGATCTGCCGGAGCAGGTCGGAGACCTCCTTGGTCTCCGGGATGAAAATCGGCGGGCGGGCAAGCTCGGTCAGGCTCCGCCTATCCAGATCGCGGCCGTCGATGAAATCCTTCGCGTACAGGATGCCCTTCACGTCGTCCAGGTCGGCCCCGTAAACGGGGATGCGGCTGTGGCCGGATTCGATGAAGAGCTTTTTCGCGTCCGCGACGCCCGCCGAGGCGGGAATCGCCGTCAGGTCGACACGGGGCGTCATGATCTCACGCACGCTCGTTTCTTCGAGTTCCAGAATGCCGCGGATCATCTGCTTTTCCTCTTCCTTCAGGCCGTCGCCGTCCTCTTCGTCCAGGCCGTCCACCACCAGGCTCATGATCTCGTCTTCGGCAGAGGCCAGATCGTCGGGGGCGTCGGCTCGATGCCAGTCGTCGCCGGCCGTCGTCACTTTTTCGATCAGCGTGGCCAGAGGATGGAAAAACCGGCTTGCGACGATCGGGATCGTGAATCGGAGGACCATGAGGTCGAACCGCAAAAGCACCAGGCGGGCCGCCAGTTCGGACGCCACAGTCAGCATCGTGACCGCGCCCATGATGACGAGCCACCCCCAGCAATGCGCGAATTCGGGCGCGACGCTGCCCGTCCATTCCATGGCGAGCACGCCGGCGAACGCCGCCAGGACGCACAGGATCAGTTTCAGAAGCGCCCGCAGCGACTCCACGCGGTCATGCCACGCTTCCAGCCTGTCCGCGAACTTCCGATCGCGTTCGGCGATCTTCAGGATGCGGCCGCCGGTCAGCGAGGAAAGCGCCTCGAACGCGGCCGTGATCCACAGAAACATGACGGAACAGATTACAAGAAGCACCAGATTCATTCCGCCGTCTCCCGGTATTCCATCGCGGGGATGAGTCCCGCTTCCCGAAGCCCCTTCATGACGCGTTTTTCAGCGCGGCGCATCACGCGTTTCGCCTTCGGGTTCAAATCGTCGTATCCGGCGGCATGGAGCAGCCCGTGCGCCACATACAGCGCGACTTCCTCGGCATACGGCAGGCCGCGTTTCACGGCCTGTTCATACGCCACGGCGGGGCAGACGATCAGCTCGACGGAGGGATCGGCGTCGGCGACGTCGTCCGCGTCGAAACAGTCTTCCGTGGCAAATCCGGGATCGGCGTCTCCTCCGCGGTAATCGAAACTGATGACATCCGTCGCTCCGTGGTGCCCCAGAAAATCCTCGTTCACGCGTTCGATCCCGGCAGGCGACAGGAACGACACGCAGACACCGCCGGGGACGTCGCGGAGTCCGGCCAGATCGGCCGCGGCCGCGGCCATCCTGCGGAGCTTCGAACGCGACGGCGCGGGAAAGCGCCTGCCGGCACGCCAGATCGTGACCGCCTTCATCTCTTTTTCTCCTCCTGCCGCGAATAGGAGACGCGGGAATGGTTCATGGATTTGAACGTCTTCAGGAACGACTCGCGGATCTTCGACAGCTGTGCCACCGTAATGTCCGCGGCATCCAGCTGCCGCCGCTGGATCTTGCCGCTGAATATCTTTTCCACCATCGCCCGGACATTCTCCTCGTTCGGCTCGCTCAACGAGCAGACGGCGGCCTCGCAGCAGTCCGCGAGCATCAGGATGACCATTTCCACCTCCTCCGGCAGGGGACCTGCGTAGCGGAACGGTTCTTCGGGCGGGATCTTCCCCGTGCGTTCCTTTTCCTTCTCGTAGAAAAACGATATGAAGTCGTTGCCGTGATGGCATTCGATCGCGCGGCGGAACGGCGTTTTCAGGTTGTATTTTTTCGCGAGCTGCACGCCGTAATCGACGTGATTGCGGATGACCGCGGCGCTCTCCGCGGGGGATTTCCCCCGGAACATGTCCTTGCCGCCGGCGTTCTCCGTGAACATCTCCGGCGAGGCCAGTTTTCCGACGTCGTGGAACAGCGCGTATGCCTGGACCTTCTGCGACATCGCGCCGATGCTGTTCGCCGCATCTTCCGCGAGCAGCGCCACGCGTTCGCAATGGTGATAAGTCCCGGGGGCCTCCAGCTGAAGTTTCTTCAGCAGAGGATGATTGCGGTCCGTCAGGGACAGGTATGTCATGTTGCTCGTCACGTCCAGCAGAATCTCCATCGCGATGATGAGACAGGCGGCAAGCATGGCAGTCAGCATGCCGGTGGCCACGGGGACGAAGAAAAAGACCAGAAGCTGCTTGATCCTGTGTTCCCGCACCATGGTCAGGAAATCGGGGTCATGCTGGAAGACCATGGCGGAAATGATCATCGTGATGAAGCAGGAAACGAATCCCCGTACGATGAACTTCTTGTAATCGTAAGCGTATCTCGTAGACGCCGCGCCCACGGCGCAGACGAAGAGACCTACGGCGAACGCCGGAAACGAAAGGTCCAGGGCCACGGCCGAAACGCCCGCCACGAACATGCCCGAAAAGATCGCCGACCGGCCGCTGTAGATCGAGGTGATGACCAGTGCCGGCAGAGCCATTGGCATCGCCAGATAAAGCGGGAAAATTGCCTTCAGGCGTCCGTCGAGCATCCATTTGTTGCACAGGACGATGACGCAGTAATTCACCAGAAGCGAAAACACCACGACGAATCCGATCAGCCAGATCGCCCGGTTGTTGCCGAGGAGCTCGGGATGCACGCGCAGCAGGAAAATGCAGCAGAAGACGATCAGGAGCACCACCAGCATGGTTTTCTGGATCTGGAAGGACGAGAACCATGTGCGCTGTTTCAGGAGATGGTCGATATATTTCATCCGGTAGACTTTGTACAGCTCGGCGTCCTCCTGCGTGGCCGCTTCCTCCTGAGGAATCAGGACACTCCCCTCATGATAGGTCCTTTCCGCGACGGAATCGATGTCCTTCTCGATCTGTTCCGCCTTGAGCTTCTCGGTCAGAGCATTGTCGTAAGACAGATTGCCATCGGCATACAGGGCCTTGAAAAAGGTTTTCAGCTCGTCGCATGCCTTCTGGACTTCCTCTTTTGAAAGCGCCAACCGGCCGGCGGCGAGGCCGGAAAGGTATTCCGCCGTAAGCAGGGCGGTTCTCTCCGGCGTCGGAAGTTCGTCATTTTTATAATTGAAATCCCGCGGGATGCGCTGATTGTCCCTTTGAATATACGTGTGAACGCAGATGCTCTTGTCAGGCAGGACATCGTCCTTTTTCTTCGGCTCCGGAAGGATCCCGCTGTCGACGACCGTCTCCACGCACGATCTGGCGGCATTCCGGCTCTGTTCCTTTTCGGCCAGCGACCGGAGGATGGCGAAAAGATTCGGGCTCATGTTCTTCACGAATCCGGAAACGTTCGCAGCCGCCTCATTTGCCGCCCCGGACATGCCGTTTCCCGCTTCCGCATTGCCGCGTTCCCGGACGTCCCGCATCATGAGGTCATAGCCGTCAAGGATTTTCTTTCTGGCCTCCAGGTTCGGGTCATCAAGCCGGAAATGCAGGGGGAAGTAAAGCTCCGTGTTGTTGCGCCGCCTCACCATCTCCTTGATGTCCTTGCTTCGGAAGGTGATTTTGGATATGATGTCCTCCTTCACCGGGTCGCCCGGGTTCAACGGAGGCAGGTCGTTTTTCGGCATCCACTTGAGCATGAAGACGCAGACGGCGAACACCAGCAGGAGCATCAGGAGGGAGATGGTCCTGGATCTTTGCAGGAAACGGCCGAAAAAACCGAACAGTTCAAAGCCTTTTTTGCCGGTTTTCATGTGGCGGTCCTTTCCCTGTTCCGTTCATCCGCCTCGTAGGCGCGGATGATCTTTTCCACCAGTGGATGGCGCACCACGTCGCGAGCATCGAAACGGCAGATCTGCACGCCGCCGATGTCCGCCAGGCAGTCAAGCGCCTGCGGCAGACCGGATTTCCCGTGCGGGACATCCGCCTGCGAGGGATCGCCGCAGACCACGCATTTCGAGTGGAAACCGAGGCGGGTAAGAAACATGAACATCTGTTCGCGGGATGCGTTCTGCGCTTCGTCCAGAATCACGAACGCGCGGTTGAGCGTGCGCCCGCGCATGAAAGCGAGCGGGGCGACTTCGATGACGCCGCGCGACATCAGTTCTTCGGCCGCGGCGTAGTCCATCATTTCGTGGAGCGCATCGTGGAGCGGGCGGAGATACGGATTGATCTTCTCCTGAAGCGTTCCGGGCAGGAATCCGAGATTCTCTCCTGCCTCGACCGCGGGCCGCGTCAGGACGATGCGGTTGTATTTTCCGGCCACAAGCAGGGAGACGGCCATCGCCATCGCCAGATAGGTCTTGCCGGTCCCCGCCGGTCCGACGCCGAACACGAGGTCCTTGCTCCTGATGGCACGGAGATATGCCAGCTGATTCGGGGAACGGGCGGAGACGTCTTTCCTGCCGGGTCCGACCGTAACGCGTTCGGCAAAATACGTCCCGAGGTCCTGCTCGCGTCCTTCGCGCCAGGCGTCGAGCGCCAGGTCGAATTCGGACTGGTCCAGACAGCGCCCGCGTTCCTTCTGAAGACGGCGGAGTTCACGCAGGAAACCGTCGCCGCGTTTGTCGGGGGTGTCTTCCACGGACATCGCCCAGGATTCGCGGGCGGCGAACTTCACGCCGAGACTGTATTCCGCGGCGGAGAGATTCGAGGTCAGGTTCCCGGCAAACGCCGATTCCAGCGCTCCGGGGCTGTCGAAATAAACACGCCCCCCTCCTCCCCTGTTTTCAGGAGGAGCGCCCCCGGGCTCCTGTTCCGTGGACTGCATGACGCGGAGTTATTTCGAGGAAGCGGGAACCTTTTTCACGGCCGGGATCACGAGTTTCGTCCCGACTTTCAGATAATTCGGCTTCCCGTTCAGAGTTTCTTTGTTCGCGTTGAAAATGATCTCCCACTCGGCGCCGTCGTGGTAGAGTGCCTTCGCGATGGATGAGAGGGTGTCATTTTTCTTCACGACGTACTCGGTGGAGGGCTGATCGGGATCGACGGCAAGTTTCTCGCGAACCTGCGTCTTCCGGGCATCCGCGGCGGCTTTTTTCCCGTCATCGGCCTTCGAAGAGGCGGCGTCTGCGGCGGGTTCGTCCTTGATGCCCTTGGCGGCACGGACGTCGGCCTTGTGCTGCTCCATGATGTCCTCGTTGGTCATGACATTGATCTTCCCGATGCCGGCGGATTTGCAGCAGTCGACGGCGAAGTTCAGGTCGGCGACAGTGGAATCCTTGCGGCCGAAGAGGATCACGACGATGTCCTTGTTCGTCTTGACGGCGTCGGCAAGCGCGGCCTTCAGATCGGAGGTAGTCACGCGGTCACCGTTGACCGCGTACACGCCTTCGATGCCGGTTTCCTCGGGAAACACGTCAACGCGCATGAATTTCGCGGGAGCGGCGGGCTGGGCCTCGACCGGCTGCAGATCCGGCTTCTGTTCCCGGACCTGGGGCTGGGGTTTCGTCTCTTTCTTTCCGGCGGCGGCCGTTGCCGTCGCATCGACTTTTTTCACGGGCTCGGACGTCGCGGCACTGTCGGCGCCCGCGACGACCGCCTTGCCGGCGTCGACCGGACGGGGCTCCCCGAACGCTTCCTCATAGGCGGGATTGCCTTCGGGCATTTCCTGCGGCGGCTGCCAGTCGGGATAGGACGACTGGATCCCGGGTGTCCATGCCTCGGCGTTTTCATCATCCGGCGGCGGCACGTTGGAGGCGCAGGAGACAAGGGCGATCATGGCAACGGACGAAACGGCGAACGAAAGCGTTTTCATAGGGGAACCTCCGGGAAATGTGAAACGATGAAATTTGGAATGAATCTGTCTGGTCTCGAGTCAGACGCGGCGGAGCGCGATGACACCGTTGTGTCCGCCGAATCCGAGGTTGGTGTTCATGGCGACGTCGACTTTGCGTTCACGGGCCGTGTTCGGCGTGTAGTCCAGATCGCATTCCGGGTCGGGCGTCGTGTAGTTGATGGTCGGCGGGATGATCCCTGTCTCAATGGTCTTCGAAGCGATGATCGTCTCGAAACCGCCTGCGGCGCCGAGTCCGTGTCCCATGGCGCCTTTGGTACTGCTGATCGCGATCTTCCGCGCATGATCGCCGAAGAGCGACTTGATCGCCTGGGTCTCGCAGAGGTCGTTGAGATGCGTGCTGGTGCCGTGGGCGTTGATGTAATCCACATCTTCAGGGTTCAGTCCGGCGTTGTCCAGGGCCATCCGGAACGCCCGCATGCCGCCGACGCCGCCTTCGATGGGGGCGGTCATGTGGAATGCGTCGCCCGTGGCGCCGTAGCCGACGACCTCGGAATGGATCCGGGCGCCGCGCTTCACGGCGTGCTCGTACTCTTCCAGGATCAGCACGCCGGCGCCCTCGGACATCACGAATCCGTCACGGTCGCGGTCGAACGGACGGCTGGCGAGCTCGGGCCTGTCGTTGAAATGGGTGCTCATGGCTTTCATGGAGCAGAATCCGGCGTAGCCCAGACGGGTGATGGAGGATTCGGCGCCGCCGGTGATCATCATGTCGGCGCGTCCGTCGGCGATCGCATCGAAGCTCGCGCCGATGGCGTGCGTCGCGGTAGCGCATGCGGAGACGACCGAGAAGTTCGGGCCGCCCGCGCCGCAGCGGATGGAGATCATGCCGGAAGCCATGTTCGTAATGATGGACGGGATCATGAAGGGAGAGATGGAGCGCGGGCCTTTGCTCAGCAGCATGGCGCACTGGCTTTCGATGGTGCGCAGGCCGCCGATGCCGCTGCCGACGACCACGCCGACGCGGGTCGGGTCGATTCCGCTGCCTTCATCCCTGAAATCGGCCGGAAGTCCGGCATCACGCCGGGCCTCGTCGAACGCGACCAGAGCGAACGTGACGAAACTGTCGACTCTGCGGTAATCCTTTTCCGACACAATGCCCTGCCATTCAAGATTTTTCACCTCGCCGCCGACCTGTGTCTTGAAATCAGCCGGATCGAACAGGGTCACGCGGCCGATGCCGCACCGCCCGTTTACCACGGAATCCCACATGGTATTCACGTTGTTTCCCACGCAGGAAACCGCGCCATATCCGGTTATTACAACTCGCCGTCTGTTCATAATGTTATTTTCTCCGGTCGCAAAAAAGAAAAAAAAGGGTCACTCAGGACGAATGACCCCGGGAATCAAAAAAAGGAGATTACTCCTTGGCAGCAGCCTTGCTCTCAATGTACTTGATCGCATCGCCGACGGTCTTCAGGTTTTCGGCGTCTTCGTCCGGAATCTCGGAGCCGAATTCCTCTTCGAGGGCCATGATCAGCTCGACGATGTCGAGGGAGTCGGCGTTCAGATCTTCGACGAAACGGGCGTCATCAGTGACCTGGTCCGGAGCGACTGCAAGCTGTTTCACGATGAGCTCTTTGACTTTTTCTGCGATTGTGGACATGTTAAATCCTTTCGTATTGGTGAGAAGGGTTGGTTTTCGTTTTTAGCAACGTGTACAGACTATAATATACACCGTTTTCGCGTTTTTGCAAATCCCATGCACGTTTTTTTGTGTTTTTATAGCCTTTAACGATGTGTTTTTCCGTTTCCGGCACAAAAAATTACATCAGGAAACCGCCGCAGACATTGATGACCTGTCCTGTGACATAATCGGAATCCGGGCCGCAGAGGAACGCCACGACGTTCGCGACGTCGGCGGGCTTGCCGCCGCGCTTCAGCGGGATCAGGTCCAGGAAGAGCTTCTTGGCTTCATCGGGGAGGTTTTCCGTCATGTCGGTCATGATGTAGCCGGGAGCGACCGCGTTCACCATGATGTTGCGGCTTCCGAGTTCCTTGGCGACGGACTTCGTGATGCCGATGACGCCGGCCTTGGATGCGGAGTAGTTGACCTGTCCGGCATTGCCGGCGCGGCCGACCACACTGGAGATGTTCACGATCTTGCCGTAACGGGCCTTCATCATAGGACGGATGGCAGCCTTGGTGAAGTTGAAGGTGCCCTTCAGATTGACGGCGATGACGGCATCCCAGTCGGCCTCGCTCATGCGCATGAGGAGATTGTCCTTGGTGATGCCGGCGCAGTTCACGAGGATATCCAGGCGGCCGTACTTTTCGATCACGGTCTTCACGGCGGCGTCGGCGTCTTCGGCTTTCGCCACGTTCGCCGCGATGGCGATGGCGTCGATGCCCTGCGCGACGAATTCCGCCACGGTCTTGTCGGCCGTTTCCTGCATGATGTCCACGACGGCGAGTTTCGCGCCTTCCTTGGCAAGGCGTTCGCAGATCGCGCGTCCGATGCCGCGGGCTCCGCCCGTCACCAGCGCCACTCTGTTTTCGAGTTGACTCATTGTGTTTCTCCTGATTCTGTTTCGGAATGGTTGGTTCGTATATTGAAAATCGGTTAAATGCTTTCGGGAGGAAAGGTCAGGCGTCCGCCAGGCCCTCCGCGCCCGACACGTTATGCAGAGCGGCGCCGGGCAGGATCTTCTTCACAAGCCCGGTCAGGACCGTGCCCGGACCGAACTCCACGAAGCGTTCCGCGCCGAAACGTTCGGCCATCACGCGCACGCAGGTATCCCAGCGGACGCTTCCGGCAACCTGCGACACGAGGTTCGCGCGAATCTTCGACGGGTCGGATTCGGGTTCGCCCGTGAAATTCTGGAGCACGGGGAACTTCGGCGCGTTCATCGGCGTGGCGTCCAGCACGGGAGCCAGGGCGGCGCCCGCGGAAGCCATCATGCGGCTGTGGAAAGCACCCGCCACGTTCAACGGCAGCGCCCGTTTCACGCCGCGCTCCTTCAGGATGCCGCAGGCTTTCAGGACCAGGTCCTTCACGCCGCTGATGACGATCTGCCCGGGCGAATTGTAGTTCGCCACGTCGATGCCGCATTCCGCGCAGACTTCGGCGATGACTGCCGGGTCGCCGCCGATGATGGCGGCCATGCCGCCTTCCGCTTCGTGACAGGCGGCGTCCATCAGGGCGGCGCGTTTTGCCACGAGCTTCAGTCCGTCCTCGAACGAGAACGTGCCGGCGGACGCGAACGCCGCGTATTCGCCGAGGCTCAGTCCGCCCGCGGCCACGGCTTCTTCGCCGGGATGCTTCTCCTGCCAGGCTGCCAGACAGGCCATGCTGGTGGTATAGATCGCAGGCTGGCAGTTCGCCGTCGCGGTCAGATCGGATTCGGGCCCTTCAAAGCAGAGCTTGGAGAGGCTGCGGCCGAGCACGGCATCGGCGCGGTCGAACACCGCTTTCGCCGCGGGCGAGACTTCGTACAAGTCCTTGCCCATGCCGACTGCCTGAGCACCCTGCCCCGAGAATAAAAACGCTGTTTTCAATGTTGTCGTCCTTTCGTAAAGTGACTGCAAGCCGCCGGAATCCTCTGTTCCGCCGGAAAAAAAGCAAGCTTAATAAAATACCACATTTTTCCGAAAATGCAAATCCCGAGACAGTGCACGGGCGGAGCCGGCCACTGTTCGACACACTGTGTGTGTGCACGAGCGGAGCCGGGCATTGTTCGACACACTCCGTGTGTGCCGTTGCGATGAGAGGAACTACCGCAGTGGAGACTCCGCCGCCCGGAGCATTTCCTCCGTGACCGGACCCGGACGCAGGATGGTCCGGGAACCGTCGACGTCGATCCGGATCACGGTCGAGGCCTCGGAATCGGGGGGGATCGGTCCGCCGTCCAGCACGCCGTCCGGCGGCAGAGCCAACGACGCCAGGGCTTCGTCCGCGGTATGCGCGGGCGGCTGCCCGGAAAGGTTCGCGCTGGTCGAGGCGAGCGGGCGTCCGTATGCTTTCAGCAGGCGCAGCAGCGACGGATGCGCGGGGACCCGGAATCCGACGAACGCTTCGCCGTCCGGAACGATCAACGTGACCGGCCCGGGGCAGAACGCAGCCGCGAACCGTTTCGCAGTCTCCGGCATGTCGGGGAATGCGGCTTCGGCGGCCTCGCGCGAGGGAAAAAAGAGCGTAAGGAGTTTGGAGGCGGGACGGCGTTTCATCTCGTAGATCTTCGCGCGGGCGGCATCATGGGCCGCGTCGCAGACCAGGCCGTAGACGGTCTCGGTGGGGACGAGCAGGACACCGTCCTCCCGCCGCAGGACGTCGCAGAAAAATGCGGCGGCGGACTCCGCGGCACAGGACATTCGCTCCATCGGCTCACTCTCTGTAGATATAAATCACCTCGCCGTCGCGGCACAGGCGGTACTGCTCGCGGGCGACTTTCTCGATGGCGGAGGCGTTGTGCTGGAGGTCATGGACTTCCTGCTGGAGCGTGAGGTACTCCTCTTTCTTCCGGTCCAGCTCGGCCTGAAGATCGACCACTTCCTGTTTGGTGCGCTTGTACTTCCGGTACGCCGGCAGCACGAGGAAGCCGGATACGACAAGCACCAGCACCAAAAGGAGATAAATTAGGGCTTTCAGGACTTTTTCCATATCTTTTCACCTCGGAATACACTAATATAGCACAATCTCCGGGAAATACAACAAAAAAAGCGAAAAAAAACTCCGCCCCGGAAAGGGCGGAGGCGGGATTTCGCTTGTGCGGAGCCGGACGCTGCCGCTGCGGAGGCCTTGCCTCCCCCGGGACGGCGCGGGCCGTCCCGGTTTCACAAACGTCATCCAAGCTTGGCGACGCTCTCGTCGATCTTCTTTTTGATCGTCTCGAAGGCGGCCTGGTTCTGAAGCTGTTCGAGCGTGTTCAGCGCGTTTTTGAACTTGGTGCGCTCGACCACTTCATCGCCGATGGTCACGCAGATCGTGCCGTCCTGTTCGGGGCGGGACGAGAACGCGGCGTCCATGTCGACTTTGTCCGTGTAGTTCTTGCTGCGGACGTATTCGGAGATCATGCCGATGAGGAGCTGGCCGGGGCAGTTGTCCTGCTTGGCGCAGATCGTGACGGTAATCATGAAGCGTTCCGGAGCCGTGCCGCGCATGATCGGAATCTTCGCGTCGAAGAGCTGGCTGCGGTTCTGGTAGACCGTGTGCAGCAGGTGATGCGCCTCGTGGGAGCCGGGCTTGCCTCCGATGTGGTCCTTGTAGCACTGGTCGACCAGGAAGTTGTCCTGGCTCTTCTGGACCTGCTGCGACTTGTCGGCCGCATAGAGGCCCTGCTGACGCTGAATGCGGATGGCGTCCGTGACGCCGACGGGCTGGCCGCCGCCGGAGATGCAGCCGCCGGGGCACGCCATGACTTCGACGAAGTCGTAGTGGGCCTTGCCGGAACGGACATCGGCGATGAGGCGCTTGGCGTTGGCGAGGCCGTGGACGACGGCCACGCGGATATCTCTGCCGGCCGCGGTCACGGTGGCTTCCTTGAGGGTGTTCATGCCGCGGACGGCCTTGAAGTCGACGCTGGCGAGCGGCTTGCCTTCGAGCTTTTCGACAGCATAGCGGAGCGCGGCTTCCATGACGCCGCCGGACGCGCCGAAGATGACGCCGCCGCCGGTCGCGAAGCCCATGGGCATGTCGAACGCCTCGGGCTGGAGCTCGTTGAGCTTGATGCCGAGCGAATTGATCATGCGCTGGACTTCGCTGGTGGTCACGACGATGTCGACTTCCTGCTTGCCGTCGACGTTGAACTTCGGCAGCTGGGCCTCGAACTTCTTCGCCGTGCAGGGCATGATGGAGACGACCACGAGGTCCTCGCGCTTGCAGCCGAGCTGTTCGGGCAGGACCTTCTTGGCGATGGAGCCGAACATGGCCTGCGGGGAACGGCAGCTGGAGATGTGCGGGATCATTTCGGGGAAGTAGATCTCGGC
>Ga0310696_10001134_pt1 | contig 39309 bp, 33 predicted proteins | sample AusTroGonzalo_MG_4_FD_203885 | JGI IMG/M metagenome (GOLD analysis project Ga0310696, IMG submission 203885) | Bovine rumen microbial communities from tropical cattle in Woodstock, Queensland, Australia - Gonzalo_02 (v2) (version 2) | ecosystem: Host-associated > Mammals > Digestive system >... | reverse complement strand
TGTCATTTTAAGTGAAAATCCGTTCAGTAAACTTGTGCCGCGGAGCATTTTTAATATAAAAACCGGAATCAGAGAAGCAAAGAATACGTTGCTCAATGCAGAAAAGAGATAAAGATTCGTTACCTGAAAAAGGCATCCTAATCGATATAGCAAAAACCTAATATAGAAACCTGCAACGGCATCCCTATACTTGAATTCGGAGAAGATTTCCTCCTGAGCACTTAAAAAAGATGTTCCTTGGTATTCTTCGCCTATGATATAGAAAGCTGAGCTATCACTATTAATAAAATAATCAATGATGGGATTGTGAATACATAATGCTACCGCGATTGTAAAAATGGAATAAACGACAAAGCAAAACAAAAACATCCTTTGCTCGCAGTTCCCAAGAGGAGTATCCTCTTCCTTATGGCATAGCAGGAGACCGAAACCAAGCATCAATCCCCAAAAAACTATATACCAAATATCTGTCCAGATAATACTGAATAGCGACAAAAGAATTGAAAAGAAGCAAAATAGAGGTATCATTGGAACTTATTTCTTTAAGGTGAACATAGAAGAAGAAACACTATCCCAAAGACATGCAAAGATGGACTGCTTTAGAAATATACATCTGTTTGTGTCTTATCTTTTTCTCCCCCCTGAATCATATTTATATCGTGAAAAGAAAAGGGGACCGCATGCTTGTGAAAACCTGGCTTTATTTCTTGCTGCAAGATACTTCTGCGGATAGATTCAGATGTCATCTTCGTTTCGCCATAATCTAGTGCCATAGCGATCCAATGTTTCGGTCTGAAAAAATGAGAGGAAGATCTGTCGAATCGTCAAGATTCCTGAAATCAAAGATGTCATAGCTGTCAAGCAACTTATTCTAGCACGAATGCGAATCTTGCATGTCCTATATTTGCGATCATCTCAGAGATTTCTCCCTCTCCCTCAAATCATAATTAAGAATGAGAAGAGTTTTAAGAAAGCGGATTTGACTTCAGTATCAAGAGACCTTTCCCGTTCTACTATACTCTCTAATCAAGGATAAAGTAACTTTTATTTATTATTAATAATTGTTAAGCAAAATCAAAATTAGTCTTGTTCTAGGGTTTATTTCCACAATACCGACGATGATGATTCCTTCAAGATGAAAAGATCAATTATCTCAAAGAAGGGAGGAACACCAACTACTCTTTATTTACAATGAAAATGAATTTAAGATAATATAAATTGAATTATGTTTTCTGAATAATCTTTTTTATGTTGTTATAATATAAACTATATAAATGCTGGTCTATCAAGGGAGAAAAAGAATATAGCAGAGCATCGAGGAATAAAAAAGGAGTTTTCCTCAAACATGTCAAAAGAGAATAACAGCATAGAATCTGTTTGAGAAGAAATCTTACATCTCTAGATGATGGAGAAGGTATATCTGGTCTTTTGTGAATAGCAAAAAAGATATTATTAAGTTGTATCTTTGCAATATTATGCAAAAAAAGACTGTAATGATTATTATTGCTGTCAACCCCATAATAGTAATAAAACGACATAAGGCGCTGTGCAAATACAAATGGGCTCCATCCGCCAGGTTCCCCACTCTTAAAGAGCGGGGTTTTTAACCGTATCACAGTTCCATGTTTATTCTTTTTAAAATATGATAAAATAAAAACAATATGTGGGGCATACGAATAGCCATATTGATACAAGTCTGAGTAAAAATCTGATAACAATTTTGTGTGATAAATCCCTTTGCTAAGCCATAATGCATCTCCGAAAGAAAAGACATCTTGATTCAAAGAGGTTAAAAACTCATCTTCATTTTCTATTGTCTCTTCTTGAGTGCATCCGAAATTGATAAAAACTGTATCTGGATTGTTTTCTATTTGTTCTAGAATGCGAACTATGGTATCAGGAAAAAGATCATCATCATCACCGGGAACATATCCCCATTCGGAATTGCAACAAGCTTCAAGACAACGAGACACATTCGAGGCGCCCCCAATGTTGACACAATTCCGATGTATTATAAAAAGACTCTTTTCTTCATCTGTAAAAAGTGTTTCAACGGGTATTGGCGAGGCATTGTCATATACTAGTAATCGTGTTTTTCCGGGTATCAGTTGTGGAAGCAGATTACGTACTTGCCTTTGAATTGCCTGTGGACGGTTATAAGTCGGAATTGCAATTGTCAGAAAAGTATTGCCAGAATCATACATGATGCCATTGTCTTTTCTTGGTGATGAAAATTAAAAGGCCCCAAATGTTTGCAAGAAATGTTATGACTAAATAGCTTAAACACAAAACAAATGCTCCACTGTATTTTGCACTGAGAAAGGATGCCAAGGCCACGGCTGCCCCGGTTACAACAGAATACAGTAAATAAGGTTCTTGCTTATGGCAGCGCAGGTATGTTGCAAAGGTGAGTACTACCATGTTTAGAATAGCGCTGGTTGCAAAAAAAATACAACAAGATATTGGAAGAAAACGTTCGCTTAAATAAACTCCCTTATATTCAATTCCTATGTATCCTGCTAAGGAAAGGAATATAATAAAACATGCAGCAATTAATCCGCCTGCTGTCAACTCTTGTAATAATATTTTATTTGTGAGAATGTCCAACTGTTTATAATCTTTCTTGGCAATCATTATTGACATGGTCGGAATTTTAGTGTTAATCCAGGCGCTGCTTATTCCTGTAATAATATGAATAACATTGGTCGTCATGCCCATTTGTCCTGCGACTTTTGCTCCGCAGTAAGCAAACATGACAGGATTAAACAACTGAAATATTAAATAGCCGCTTAGCCAACTGATAGAAATCTTCCACTGATATGGAAATATTTCTTTCCAATAAGGGATGACATATGTTTGATTGACTTGAAGAAGTTGTTTGGGAATAACAAAAAAGCCCTCTGCGATCAAAGTGATTCCGATTAAGAAGCATCGGATAAATGCTGCACAACCCAGTGCATATAACCCTTGACCGCTCAAAAAACATGTCGCAATCCCCGCAAATGATGCAAGATGTGTCCAAAGCCGTATCTTTGCCATTTCTTTGACATACCCGAATCCCTCAAAGAAAGCTAGAAACATATTAAAGACTAAAAACATTCCGGTTCCTATGGATAACACGATCCAAGGAAGTTGCCATTTAATCTCTTGTTCAGTACTGTTTCTTGTAAAAAAAACGAACCCCGCAATAATCAGAAAAATCGTCAGTAGAGCACCAGAAACGATAAACCATTTGGTGAACAATGTAATGAGTGATGCCAGTCGCGACAGATTTCGTTCCGGCCCAGTTAGAGTGCGGTCTGACAATACTTTCAGATGTGCGATTTCATGTGCCACATATTGTGTTATAATTCCCGTTAAACCGAGTTCAAAAAAAACCTGCAGAGCTGTGATGCTGACAAACGTGTAATAAATCCCCTGTTCTTCCAGTGAAAAGTATGTTGTTATCAGAACAAGGACAATAGGACCAGTCAACATACTGGCGAAGGTAGAACATAGTCTGTAAAAGATTGCGCCGTCTATTCCCGTAATTGATCTAAACTTGTTAATCATTTTCTATTCAACGTTCAGTTCATTTGGTCTTGTTGAGCATTTGCTCGTATTTTGGCAATATGTCAATTAATAGGACTTTTGAGGGCTGCGAGAGATGCTTGTTTAATATGGTTCCATCCAGTTGAAGGTTCTTCATTCCTATATCTGCCCGTTGAATTCCACCGAAATGGAGCTTGTCGAAAGACTCATTAAAAAATGAGTATATCTTTTTCACCAATTCTTTTACTGAAAACGTTTCTTCTCCTTCAATATTATAAATGCCTGATTGGATGTGTGCGTCGTAAGCGTTAAAAACAATTTGAATCACTTGGTCTATGTATATATATTGTCGAACCTGCTCCCCGGCTGTATACACATTGTCCTTCCCTTGTAGTAGGTTGGAAACAGTCATTGGGATAAGACGGAAAGGTGATTCATATTCTGCATAAATGGTTGGAAGAATGAAATGTCTATATTCAAATGGGAGAGAAATCGAATCCGCAAAGCGAGTCAGCATTCTCTTAGAAACGCAATAATCATTTGGGACAGGCATATCCGTGTGCAAGATTTCTTTTTCATTCCAACGTTTGTCTTCTGTATTAGCCCCGATTTCAAAATAAGACCCAAAAGTGATAAACGAACCTGAAAAACCATGGATTTTCAAATAGTTAATCAGTGTGATCGGAGCAGTAACATTCAAGTTGTAAATGATCGAGGGGTCCTCATGAAGATTAGATTGAATACCTGCTCCACTTGCATAAATAATAAGATCAGCGTCTAGACACTGGTTAAAATCCTGATTGTCCTTAAGCAAATTACAAAAGACAAATGTATCACAATGATATTTCGGCCTTTCTAATCCGTACACAACTAGGGAATGCTTTTTCTTTATGCAATAGTATCCTAATGCAGTCGAAAGGAGACCATTGGAACCAATGGATACAACTTTCATTTTATTCTCTTCCAAATTCCGTGATCTGTTCGAGGCAAAGGTCGTATGCGGACATGCCCCAGTATTTCTTGTACCATTCCGCGGTCAGATGCAGACAGCTTTTTGCGTTCAGGACCGGCGACCAGCCCAGGACCGTCTTTGCTTTCGTGATGTCCAACGTCAGCAGGTTGGATTCGTGCGGCTGCGGGATGTTTTGTGCAGGAGACTTCATCTCACCAAAGCCGAATTCCGAGATCAGAAGTTCCACGACTTCCTTCACAGTCAGTATGGAATCGTGCTCCGGACCGAAATTCCAGCCTTCAGCAAATTTGACGGGATCATGGTAGAGGGCTTCTCCTAGCATCAAATAGCCGCGCAGCGGCTCCAGAACATGCTGCCAGGGACGCACGGCGCCGGGATTGCGCACGATGATGGGCTGCTTTGCTTCCAGCGCCCGGATGCAGTCCGGGATGATGCGGTCCTTCGCCCAGTCGCCTCCGCCGATTACATTGCCGGCGCGCGCGCTTGCGATGGCCTTTCCGTGTTTCGCATAGTCCGCCGGATTCAGAAATGACCTCCGCCAGCTGGAGATGGCGATCTCGCAGGCGCCTTTGCTGGAGGAATAGGGATCGTATCCGCCCATTGGATCGATTTCTTTGTAGCCAGTCAGCGTTTCCTTATTCTCGTAGCACTTGTCCGTGGTGATCATGACGGCGGCTTTTGCCGTATCGGAACGGCGGAATTCCTCCATCACGTGGATCGAACCCATGACGTTGACCGCCCAGGTCTCCACCGGCATTTCGTAAGACAAACGCACCAGCGGCTGTGCCGCCAAGTGGAAGACGATGTCCGGCTTTGCCTGTTCAAAGGCCCGATGCAAAGCGGCCCGGTCCAGCAGATCGCCGCGGATGTCCGTCATCTTATCGGACAATCCGGTCAAGACGAAATTGTCTTTCGGGGTCACGGGATCCAGCGCATAGCCGAAAACTTCCGCCCCCATTTTTTGCAACCAGATGGAAAGCCAGGAACCCTTGAATCCGGTGTGCCCGGTTAAAAGGATGCGTTTGCCTTGATAAAAGCCGTTCAGGTCACTCATGTTCGTCATTCCCAGATCTTCCAGGGGGCATGGCCTTCGTCCCACATCTGGTTCAGTTCCGTGTTGTCTCGCATGGTATCCATGGGTTTCCAGAAGCCGCGATGTTTGAACGCAAACATCTTGCCGTCGTGCGCCAGTTTTTCCAACGGTTTGCGCTCAAAAATCTCATTGTCATCCGCTGCGACGTAATCGAAGACTTCCGGTTCACAAATGAAGTATCCGGCATTGATCCAATTGCCATCCCCGTCAGGTTTCTCCATGAAGCTCAGCACCTGGTTGGTTTCATGGTCCAGGTGCAGCGCTCCGAATTTTCCCGACGGTTTGAACGCCATCATGGTGATTGTCGCCTTGGTCTTTTCATGCGCTTCCAGTTCCGCCGGCAAGTTCAAATCCGTAACGCCGTCTCCGTAGGTCAGCAGGAAACGTTCGGATCCGATGAAAGGCTGAATCCGTTTGATGCGTCCCCCGGTCATCGTGTCCAGACCTGTGTCGACCATGGTCACGCGCCACTTTTCGGAATGGTTGCTGTGGATCTGGATTTTGTTCGTGGCCAGATCGACCGTCATATCCGAATTGTGCCGGAAATAGTTTGCGAAATACTCCTTGATGACGTACTGCTTGTATCCGCAGCAGATCACGAAATCGTTGATGCCCCAGGCGGAGTAAAACTTCATGATATGCCACAGGATCGGCTTGCCGCCGATCTCCACCATCGGCTTGGGGATCAGATGCGTGGCTTCGCTCAGGCGGGTCCCGTAGCCGCCTGCCAGGATCACTGCTTTCATTGCTTATTTCTCCCGTTGGCTGGTGATATAGTTGTGAATCTCATCGGACATGTACTGAAGCATCTCCTGCGTCATGCCCGGATACACGCCGATCCAGAATGTGTTGTTCATGATGAAATCGGTCTGCGGCAGTGTGCCGATGGTGCGATAGACAATGCTCGAATCTTCCGTAAAAACAGGGTGTTTCAACAGATTTCCGGCAAACAGATTGCGCGTCTGAATATTGCGGGATTCCAAATGCTTCACCAGATCGTTTCTGTTGAAACCGACCTTCTCTCGCACGGAGATCAGGAAGCCGAACCAGGAGGGACGGGCGTTCTTTTCCGGTTCGGGCAGAATCAGCTCGTTGCTCAAATCATCCAATGCATTCCGAAGGAAATCCCAGTTTTTCCGCCGTGCCGCCACGATGGAATCAAGCTTTTCCAGCTGGGCGCAGCCGATGGCGGCCTGCATGTCCGTGAGCTTCAGGTTGTAGCCGAGATGGGAATACACGTATTTGTGGTCGTATCCGAGAGGGAGCTCTCCAAACTGTTTCGTAAAACGGCATCCGCAGGTGTTGTCCACACCGCCAAGACACCAGCAGTCGCGCCCCCAGTCCCGGAAGGAATTTACCAGACGGTGCAGGAGAGGATCGTCCGTATAAACCGCCCCGCCTTCGCCCATCGTCATGTGGTGAGGCGGATAAAAACTGCTCGTACCGATATGGCCGATTGTCCCGGTCTTTTTCCATACGCCGTTCAGGCAGTATTCCGTACCGAGCGCATCACAGTTGTCTTCGATCATCCAGAACCCGTACTTGTCGCAAAACGCCTTGACCGCCGCGACATCGAATGCGTTGCCCAAAGAATGCGCGACGAACACGGCTTTCGTTTTGTCTGTTCTTGCCGCCTCAAGTTGAGCTGCATCGATGTTGTATTCCGGCAATTTCATATCGACGAAAACCGGCACGGCGCCGTATTGAATGACCGGGGTGACTGTCGTTGGGAAACCGGCCGCGACCGTGATGACTTCATCTCTGCGGCAGATCCGTTTTTCGCCGAGCTCTTTTGAAGTCAGAGCCATGAAAGCAAGCAGATTCGCTGAGGAGCCGGAGTTGCACAAAGAACAGTATTTGACTCCGAGCCACTCCGCAAATTTCTTTTCGAACTTGGTAGCCCAGGGACCGGCGGTTAGCCAAAAATCCAGGGAAGAATCGACCAGATTGACAACCTCTTCGGCATCAAAATAGCGTCCCCCGTAATTGACCCGGCTCTGCCCGGGAACAAAAGTCTTTTTCTCGCCGAATCTAAGGCCGTAGTACTCTCGGACCAGCTTCAGTATTTCTTGTTTCTTTGCGTTGGCATCCATGCGCCGTCTCCTTTTATCAAAATACAGTTTCTGATATGCTCAAGTGCAGTGAAAATCAAATCAGTGCGTTTACTATCCGCGGACAGGCTTTCCCGTCTCCGTACGGGTTGACGGCATGACTCATTGCATGATAATGCTCCGAATCGTCGATTAAGCGGGAGACTTCGGGCACGATCGCATCGAACAAGCGGCGCCATTTTTATTGCTTCAGGACGTGTCCCGAAAACTAACAAGATTGTTTTCATAGTATTGAATTTATTATCTGATTTCGTATTATTTAATGTTTAATCCTATTCCTGTTCCCTTGACAAATGCCCAGCAACCTATCTCAAAAAGTGATTGCAAGAGATTGTGTTTTTCAATTTCATGGTAAAGTTTCCAGTGGTACTTTGTGTTGGCAATTTTATTGTAGGAAATAGAATCATGCCTTCCGACTCTATAACTACCAAGAACTTCTGTCATTCCATAACAATAATCTGTTTTCTTTAGGATTTGAAGCCACAAGGCAAAATCATTTCTTTTTCTGATTGGAGGAACAGTAAACTTCCCCAAAGCCTCCTGATCATACATAGCGGTCAAATTACCTATTGGATCAGAGAGAAGAATACATTTCCTATAATTAGTTTTTCTTGGTGGGTATATCCTTTTTCCTAGATCATTCCCAAAAACATCTATTTGACGATAAGCTGTGCAGGAAAACTTGGCACTCATTTGCTCCATAAAAGTAATCTGTTTTTCAAGTTTCTCTGGAGCCCAAATGTCATCTGAATCAAGAAAAGCACAGTATTTACCTGTAGCGCGCTTAATTGATTCTGTTCGCGCAGTAGCAGCTCCACAGTTTTGAGAGAAACGATAATAATGAATACTCGGGTACTTTTCGAGGAAAGGTCTTACTTTTTCTTCTGTATTATCCGTGCTGTAATCGTCTACAATCTGAATTTCCCAATCGGAAATTGTTTGATTTATTACAGAGTTGATTGATTCTGTAATAAAGCTGCCACAGTTATATGTTGGCATTATTATACTTACCAAAGGATTCATTTAGTTCTTGTTGAAAAATGAGCAGTAATTAAAAAAGGAAAGTCTATCGCTTGTGTTTTAGCAAAGGAGAAAAACACCCTCAAATTCATTTTGCCATGACGATTTCCGGTTTGATGACCTCGACGTCGTATTTTTTCAGTTCGCGGCGCATGTCGTCGAACGTGTCGGCGCGGCAGGTGCCGATAATAGCGCCGCCGGACCCCGTGAACTTTGCGGAGGCTCCGAACTGGCGGGCAATCTGCACCATACGGCGGTTCTTCGCGCTCACGGACGATCCGCAGACCTCGCAGCGGAGATCGAAATTGCGGTCGAGCAGCGCGGGCAGGAGATCGTATTGATGCGAGGCGAGGGCGTCGCGGACCTTGTCGGTCAGCTCTGCCCATTCGCGGACGGCGGCGTGGACTTCCGGCACGCCCGCCTCGTAGTCGAGCGCGAGGCGGCTGTGAAGGATTTCGGAGCCCTCGGCGAGGTCGGTGCGGTAGGCGATGAACAGCGGCAGGTCGTCCGGGATGTCGATCGGCTCGTAGATGCCGTAGCCAAACTTCTCCATGTGCTCCTTGTTGAAGTCCATGTAGACCGGCGTTTCGTATACCTGCGCCACGCGGTCCTGAAGCCCCGCCTTGATGCCGAGTTCGTCGAGCTCGACGGACAGCACGAGGTTTGCGAGGACCGGCTTCGGGATCTCGATTTGGGAAAAGCGGATCATGGCGCGCATGGTGGCCGTGATGATCGCGGAGGAGCCCGCCATGCCGAGGCGGTTCGGGATGTCCGACTGGTAGCGCAACGTGAAGTTGTCGCCGCTGAGCGCGATGTGTTCCTTCATGCAGTAGGTATAGAAGGTTTTCACGCAGGCTTTGAGCAGGCGGATGCCGCCGTAGTAGCCGAATTTCGTGATGCTGCCCGCGAGGTCGGCCATGTTCTCGTAGGTGTTGTAGTCCAGCACGGACGGCAGGATCTCGAGGCAGGGCGACTCATACAGCGTGACCTCGGCGCTGTAGTTGCGGAACACAAACGCGATGGTCTTGCCGAAATACCCGTCGGAGGGATTGCCGATGAGCGCGGCGCGGGGATATGCTTTTTCACGGATGATCATGGGTATGTCCTCTCAATCGACCCTGAACAGATCGCGGGTATAGACTCTTTCCGCGACGTCTTTCAGGTCTTCGCTCCAGCGGTTCGCCAGGATGATGTCGCTTTCTTCCTTGAACCGGTTCAGATCGCGGACGACGCGGCTGTTGAAGAACAAATCCTCCTTCATGCTCGGTTCGTAGATGATGAGTTCGATCCCTTTGGCTTTCAGGCGCTTCATAACGCCCTGAATGGACGACTGCCTGAAATTGTCGGATCCGGCTTTCATCGTCAGGCGGTAGATCCCGACGACTTTGGGATTCTTGTCCAGAATCTGTTCCGCGATGAAGTCTTTTCTGGTGCTGTTCGCGGCGACGATGGCGGAAATGATGTTCTGCGGCACGTTGTTGTAGTTCGCCAGAAGCTGTTTCGTGTCTTTGGGCAGGCAGTATCCACCGTATCCGTAGGACGGATTGTTGTAATGGTCCCCGATCCTCGGATCCAGGCAGACGCCTTCGATGATCGACCTCGAATCCAGCCCGCGGACCGCGGCATACGTGTCAAGCTCGTTAAAGAAGCTGACCCGCAATGCCAGATAGGTGTTGGCGAATAGCTTTACCGCCTCCGCTTCGGTCGGATTCATGATCCGGATTTCAATGTTTTCTTTCAGGGCAGCATCTTTCAGGAGATTTGCAAAAGTTTCGGCGGCTTTGTGCAGGCGGGCATTCCGGACCGGAGTCCCCACGATGATCCTGCTCGGATACAGGTTGTCGTAAAGCGCCCGGCCTTCGCGGAGGAACTCCGGGCTGAACAGGATATTGTCGCAGCAATACTTCTCCCGGACGCTTTCGGTGAATCCGACCGGGACCGTGCTCTTGATGATCATCACGGCGTCGGGATTGACCGCGATGACCTGCTGAATGACGGATTCGACGCTCGAAGTGTCGAAGTAATTGAGCTTCGGATCGTAGTTTGTCGGGGTGGAGATAATGACGAATTCCGCATCCTGATATGCGCTGTTCCCGTCCGTCGTGGCTTCTAGGTCGAGCTTCTTGGTAGAAAGACACTCCTGGATTTCTTTGTCGATGATAGGCGATTTGCCCGCATTGATCAAGTCTACTTTTTCCTTGACAAGATCAACGGCTTTGACGGTATTGTGCTGGGAAAGCAGCACGGCCATCGAAAGACCGACGTATCCCGTTCCTGCGACTGCGATTTTCATGTGCTTTTGATGTGTTGAATGAATTATTAGCAATTAATAACGGTCGAACGGTCCACATGGGATTCCGCGGCGAGGTGCATCACGTGCGTCGGTTTGAACTCCGCAAACACACGGTCGAGCTTGTCCTTGTCACAGATATCGACCTTCTCGAACTTGAACCGGTCGGATTTCGCGATCGGAGCGAGATTCTCCAGATTTCCGGCGTAGGTGAGCTTGTCGACTACGCACACTGCATCCGGCGTGTCGTTGATGATATGCCGGGCCACTGCCGACCCGATAAATCCGGCTCCGCCGGTCACGATGATACGGTTCATTTGCATGCTGTAATCAAGTTAAGGGATGGGGTGTTCCTGCCGCTTTGCTCTAGAAAGCAGGAAAGATTGTTTTGAACAAAACAAAACCTTAGGAAAAGCGGATAACAGTCATTTGAGATTTAACATTTCCACAAAGAAGGTCTGAGGTAAGGCGAACTCAATGTTTGCGGAAACGGAATCGAAACGGAAATATACCTTTTCCATTGTTTTGCGTTTTTGTGGAATTACGAGAATGTATCCTGAATCCTTGTCACTTATTTCAATATAATCGATTCCATTGATCCCCTTGGGACAAGCAGGACAGGATTTGATTTTTTTGAAAGGATAAAAGCAGTTCAAACGTTCTGCAAAAACCATGTAGTGAAGTTCGGAGTCAATTAAATCTTCCTGAGCTGAAGATTGCCCTTTTACGATTTCTTCAACGAGGAATTCTGCGGAAAGAGTTTTTGCATCATTTTCAGTCAGCGCCGCAAAGACATTACCGGGGAACATAGAAGAATTTGAGCTGAATTCAGTTTCCGATTTCACACGGACTTGCGGATAGTAACATGGGATACTGTTCTGCCGCAGCTTCTGACAAAGCGTATTTTCTATTCCAGGTATAGTTTTCAGTCTGTACCAGGTGCGGTCAGGAGTTTTTCTGGGCGTTTGCAGTTTTCTGCAGTAATCTATCGTTTTGTTTGTGCTGGTTGCTAGAGTAACCATAACTAGACCCTCATTGAAAGATTATGCTACGATCTTGCACCATGCTGCGGGATATTGAATGCGGACAGACGATTCGACCGAGGTGACATTGATATATACATGCCCATTTTCCTGCGGCTCATCCAAAATAATCCCAAATTCACCCTTGAACGGACCGTCCGTAAAAACGACCTGGGTTCCCTTCGTCAACCCCACATTGACTTCAATTTCTTCTGTGAGGGAGACATTCTCAAGTTTTCTGACGACCTCAAGTTCGTGTAGTAACTCGTCTTCCGTTGCTTCGTCGATTTGGAGCATCCGAATGACTTCTCTTTTCCTCATCAGCGCGGATTTAAAATCAGGTGGAATGCAGGCGAAAAGATAATTGGGGAACATCGGGAGGATGAACTCGCGATTGTAGCAGTAGGAACGCCCCTTGCTGATGACGGGATGAACTTTTGTGATTCGCTTCATCGGGAGGTAGACGGGTAACCCCTCCTGCTCAATTAGGGCATAAACCTTCTTTTCGTTTCTGCAAAGGGTGTAAATCGGCTGCCAAAGCAGACCTTTGTGCTTCTCAAAAACGACTTGTTGTGCCATGAAATGAGCTCAAGAATCAAAAATCCGGGTATCCGTAGGCATTGCAGTGGAAAACTATCCCCTGCAATGCAGCACCGGCCTGGATCCGGCAAATAAAAAACCGTCTTGTTCAGCTCAGCCGAGCAGAACAAAACGGGTATGTCGAGGTACGAAAAAAGCCGGCACGGGTACGGAGATACCCATGTCGGCGTGAATGGAATTGAAGCTGTCCGCTGACCTGAAATCAGAGCGCGAAGAAGCGTCCTTGATGCAGGAGAGGGAAAGCTGTTGGTTTAGGGAGAGGTCAGCAGACTTGTGCCTGCTGTGTGAAACAGCAGGCCGCCTGAGCGTCAGTCGAAGGCGGGCTGTAATGCTTGCTTGCTTGCTTGCTTGCTTGCTTGCTTGCTTGCTTGCTTGCTTGCTTGCTTGCTTGCTTGCTTGCTTGCTTGCTTGTGCTCATTACATTCGCCCAAGCAAGGCCGAACTCAGATTGAGTTCGGGAAAGGGATACCGGAACCAAAGCGCAAAGCCCCCTGACGTCAACGCCATGGGGCATCTGCCAGAGATATGTTGCCTTCGCTTCGATCATGTCCGGTTTCTCCTAAAGCGGTAAAATAATAATCCCCGCACCGTGCCTACTTGTCCATATAATATATTACCTATTCACAAAAAATCAAGCTGATTTCAAAAAAAGGTTCTTCGACGGTAGTGTGCAGAATTATGCGCACATTTATATGGCTGACTGATAGTGCATGGCTTTAAAAATAAATAACCCCCGGAACCTATTGGGGCTCCGAGGGCGGATGTTGACTGTGTGTAGGGGTATGAACGCTTACTTTTTCAGCACAGGTACCTTCGGCCAGCCGGAGGTGGATTCGGTGAACTCGCGAGCGGAGAAGCACCAGATGACGAACTTCTTGCCCTTGATCCATTCGGCGTCCTTGGCGGCTTTACGGTAGAGGTTCGTGCGGACGGCTGCGGCGGCGGAGCCTTTCACCGCAATGCGTTCGACAGGCATTCCGAGCGCGGCGGCGAGGTTTTCGCCCAGGCCGGATTTCTCCGCGAGCATGTCGCCGCCAGAGGAGAAGATGAGCGTATGGCTGTCGCCGAGGAGCAACACGGGCGAAGCATCGGAGAAGACGTCACCCTTGAACGTGTGCAGCGTGATCTCCTCGCTCGGCTTCGCCTCCTTGTCGAGGGAGAGCATGAGGTCGCCGACGATGGATATCTTCTGGTCTTCCACCTCAAACTTCTTGTCGCCCTTGTCGAGCTTCAGGAGCTTGACGAGCTCGTCGACCGCGAGCTTGATGCCTTCGGGATTCCAGTGCGCGTCCTGCTTGCAGTAGACAGGCTTTTCGGACTTCTCGAACACATCGGAAAGGTCCAGTACTTCGATGCCTTTCGCGCGCAGTTCCTCGTAGAACGGCTTCAGGTACACCATGGCGTCGCCCTTCTTGAGCTCGCCGAAAGGCGCTGCTGCGGCCTTCGGAGGGACGGGCACCACGATCAGCTTCACGCCGATTTCCTTCAGCTGGTCGTTGAAGTCCGTGATTCCCGGGATCGGGTCGGCGTTGTCTTTCTTCGTGGCCTTGGAGTGTTCCACGACCTTGCCGCCGGCGAGCGGGCCCGCTGCGAGGTGGGAAAGCTCGTTGCGCGAATACAGCCAGCCATTCTCGCCCTTCATGGTGATCGTGCCGGACTGGACTTTTTCAAGGGCTTTTGAAGCGATCTCGGAGACTTCGGCGGCACACACAGCGGCGCTCACGCCGAGGACCATCATCAGGGAAGCAAGAATCTTTTTCATATCGGGAGCCTTTCTGTAAAGGTTTTTATGTTCATTTCTGCACGATCTCGCCCCAGCAGGGGTCCTGCAAGAGCAGATCGTCGTCGTCGAATTCGCTGCGATTCCAGCTGCCGTATTCGTCCTCGAAGTCCGTCCACGGCTTAAGCTCAATCTGAACGGTGTCGCCAATCCGCAGTTTCGCCGCATCAGTCCAAACATTGTCCTTCATGCTGGCGATGTAAACGAGCGCTTCATTCGAACCGTCGATGTCGCCCAGATGCAGGCTCATCACGTGATCCTTGTACGGCGCGGAATGCGGCCTCGGGACCGAGGTAACAGCCAACACCGTGGCCGATACAGTCCGCGGTTCCTCGATGGTCAGGAAATCGCTTTCGTCGCGTTCCTTCAGTTCGAGAGGGGAATCCGTCCAGTCGCCGACCGCGAGCTCGCGGATGGCGAACTCCCACACGACGACCTTCTTGCCATCAAGGCGGTCGCGTCCGTGCAGAAACTCCGCTGACAGCACGTCGCGTGTGGCGTGGGCTCCGGCGTCGTTGCGTGCGATCACATCGATGGGGCATCCGAGCTCATGCGCGAGCGTTTCGGCGAAACCGGCGCGCGTTCCCCAGCCCATGGCGTCGAGCGAGAAGATGTTTGTGAAACTGTCGCCAAGCAGCAGCACGTCCGAATTGCGATCCTGCACCACATCGTACTGCACGACCTCGACCGTCTGCTTCGGGAAGATATCGTCCACGTCCGGTAATTTCAGCATGTTCGCGATGTCACCACGTGCTGTGATTGTTGCTTTCGCGCCTGCCTCGGAATCCGGCTCTGCATCGCCGATAGCCTCTGCCGTCTTCTTTGCGGCAAATTGCATGGCGGCAGGCGTCCAGTGCGTGTCGGTCTTGAGGTAGGACTCCACGCCGTTCTTCCTCATGGCAATGAAATCGTCCGTAAAGTCCAGAACGGTGACGCCGAATGATTCGACCTGTTTTTTGAACTCGTCGAACGATTTATTGCCCTTGCGGTCCTCTCCTGCTCCGAGCTTGTCGCCGTAGACCAGCGGCTTGCCGGGCGCAGGGATCAGGATCAGCCGGATGTCACGCGCTTTGAGATCGTCGGCAAACTTTTTGATCGCCGCGACAGCGTCCGGATGTGCACCTGCGAGATCGCGTTTGTGCATGCGTCCGGCCTGCATGAAGCCCGGATTCACGAGGTAGTCGTAGTCGCCGGAATAGAACAGCCAGCCGTTGCTTCCGACGATGACTTTTTCATTGCCCGTGCGGAAACATTTCGTCAGAAATTCCTGAGCGGGCGTGAGCAGGACGGCGCGAAGGAGCGATGTGTCCTCGATGGCCGTTTCATACTGCTTGAACGCCTTCTGCGCGGTCGGGGCAGGACGGATCTCCTTCAGCGGCGAGGAATAGACAAATTGCACGCACGGATAAATACCGATGATCAAAAGAAAGAAAATGGACAGGAAGAGCTTCTGTGCTTTGGAAACTTCCGTAACTCCGATTTCACGTTTTGCGATCTCTTCACGGGAGAGCTTGACTTTTTTCACTTCAGGCATATTCGCGCCTCCTCAGAAGATGAAGTAGATGAACGGGTTGTAGCTCTGCGTGGTGAGCGCGATGAGCGAGATGAAGAACAGCAGGATGCACCACGCGATCTTCGGCCAGGTGAGCCGCCGCGTGAAGTCCCACGTCTGCGGCAACACCCAGATCGTGACGCCGGCGAGAAGGAAGTTCACGACGTAGTACGGATTGTAGATCAACCCGCGCACCGCTTCGCCCTGGCCCGGCGTGGCGCCGCCGAACATGCACTTGAGGTACTGGGCCGCATCCGGGAGCGTGTCGGCACGGAAAAACACCCATGCGATCAGCACGATGAAGAACGTGATGACGATCTGCAGCAGCGCCGGGAGTTTGTGATAGATGCTTTCCTTGCCCTGCGCGCGCTCGAACGCGAGGTAGCCGCCGTGGATGCCGCCCCAGATCAGGAAGTTCCAGCTCGCGCCGTGCCACAGCCCGCCGAGCAGCATCACGAGCGCCAGGTTGATGTACGTTCGGACGTTGCCTTTGCGGTTGCCGCCGAGCGGGATGTAGAGGTAATCGCGGAGCCAGGTGGACAGCGACAGATGCCACCGCCGCCAGAATTCCGTGATCGACTTCGAGCGGTATGGCGAATCGAAGTTCTTTGCGAACACGAATCCGAGCATCAGCCCCAGTCCGATCGCCATGTCCGAATATCCGCTGAAGTCGAAATAGATTTGGAAGGCATACGCGACTGCGCCGTACCAGGCGTCGAAACAGCTCAGGTCGCCCGTGTTGAACGTGGTATCCGCGATCTTGCCGCAGGGATTCGCCAGAAGGACCTTCTTCGCCATGCCGAGCATGAAGAACGATGTGCCGCGTGCGAATTTCTCCCAGGTCAGCGTGCGTTCGCGGAGCTGGTCAGCCACGTCCTGGAACCGGATGATCGGGCCGGCGACGAGCTGCGGGAACATCGACACGTAGCAGGCGTAGTCGATGAAGTTCGTGACAACCTTCGCGTCGCCGCGGTAGACGTCGATCACGTAGCTCATGCTCTGGAACGTGTAGAAGCTGATGCCGAGCGGCAGGACCACGCGGAAGAAGCCCAGGTACTGTGCCTTCGGAATGCCCAGCGCTGCCATCGTGGCGTTGTAGTTGTCAAGCCCGAAGTTGAAGTACTTGAAGAACCCGAGGATCGCCAGGTCGCACACGATGGAAATCGTGACGAACAGCTTCTTCCTCGCCGGGTACGCCCCCATCAGGCGGCCGTTCGTGTAGTCCACGCTCGTGTTGAACAGCATCAGCAGGCAGAACCACGGGTTCGCCCACCCATAGAAGATGTAGCTGAAGATCGTCAGCGAGAGGTGACGGAGCTTCTTCGGCGCGGCATAATACCCCAGCAGCGCCAGCGGCAGAAAGAAAAAGATGAAGAGATAGGAGGAGAAAACCATAGATAATAATTGTTATTCAGAAGGTTCAACTAAAACGATTTTTTTAAACGATGTATTTCCTTCAATACTCAATTCTACTTGACCATCTATAAACTGTTCAGTTTTTAAATCCAAAACAAAACTGTTGTCCCCTCCGTTTAAGGGAACACAACAGTCATACTCAAAAACCGTTTGTTTCCTGTTCGCTTTAAGTGTATATTTTGCAATAATTGAAGACATTTCTATAAGAGCTTTTAACGGTTTGTCCTCAGGAAAGCCTTTGGGTCTTTTGATTGTAATGGTCTTTTGAGAATCGGTAACAGGGATATTGCTAAAACGTATTTTGTTGGATTTGATCTGTGACTGGATGTCGACAAGCTCTTGTGTGGGATAATTACCAGTTATGTAGAGGGACGAGAAAATGAAAACTAATAATGATGCTTTTTGCAGTTCAGAATCATATTTTCCTTCCAATAATTCTTTGAGGGTTGTATTCGATCTTGCATCATGCCTGATAGGTTTTACATCACACATGGTCATTGACGATATGTAGTTGTGGAAATTATTGGTTGTTGCGAAAGAATCTCCTGCAACTATAATAGGCGCCTCGCCCGGAGTTTGCTTTGGAAGCTGTTTTTCAAAAACGAGATCAGCCTGCACAATCGAAGGACCGGAATAGGATGGGATATGCCTGCTGCTTAGCTTGAAATAATCTTTTTTGATCTTATAATCATTTTTCCTTATCCCTAATTTCGATGCAATTTCGTCAGCAATAAAAGCATTTGTCATGCATGAAAAATGGTTGTCGCCTAATAAGGAATATGGAAGATAATCTGAAGACTGATGATTGCGAATGATCAAATTCGTGTCTAATGCCAATATCCCGCTATTTAAGCAGTCGCATATCAATTTTTCTCGCCCAAAGTCTACAAAGGGGAAATCTTCCAAAGAATGAATTAACTCCGTTCTGGAGTATTCCTGTAACGAAATACAAGGTACGACCAGCAATTCGCAATGAAAGGATCTGCATTTCTCCGAAAGATCCTTAAGCCCCGTTAACAAAGTCGGATTGTAGTGAGTTGTAAGTACATAATAGTTTGATTCAACAAAATATCCATATGGTTTTTGAACAGTTCTAAAGGTTTTTTTCTTAAAATCTTCTATTTCTTTTTCGCGTTCATCCATGTTTTCTGAAATGAGCTTGTCATATTTGGAAAGTTGAAGTTCTGTCTCCTGCAATAGTTTCTTGCGCCAAATCTCATTTTTCTCCGGATCCATTACCAGGATGTTTATGGAGTCGCTTTCTATCGTATCCGCGTAATACATTTCCTTTTCGAAGTCATTGATGTCGTCAACTGTCTGAATTTCCTGAATTTCATTCGATGTTTCTTCAAAAGGAATCATACGAATGTCCAGCATGCCCCCGACTTTCATTCGCGCAAAAGGCGTAAATTGTCTTTTTATAAACATCGGGACGGTGATCACATATTCGTTTCCGTCTTTCGCATTCAGGAGAAGAGTGAAATTACAATCGTCGTAGGCTGCCGTTTCCGGTGAAATCGTATGTGATATTGCTGTAATCGTCCCGCTGACAGCTATCTTTGATGCTTCTTTCAAGGCTTCCGTATTTGCTTCCCTGGCCTCCTCGACGGAAACAACGGGAACGGCGGCAGGGGCGGGGACTGAAGTTCTTTCATCATTGTTCTGTCCATAAGTAAAAAAAGAAGCAACAAACAATGAAGCTATAATGGTTGCAATGAGAGATTTCATTATCCAGTAATCCTTGAGTTAAAAAACAGATTATATTTCTCCAATCCTGGATTGGGAAAAAAGTAAAAAGAACTATTCAGGAGGGGCATTCGCTTCGTACCGTTTTTACATAGCAATAGCCCGTTCGAGTGTTAGTCGAGGTCGGGCTATAATGTTCTTATTTTCCCTGAGCAAACTATGCTTAATACAGGCTGAGACATGAGAAGAAACGTTTTCTTCAAAGCGCAGGGCTCCTCCTCTCATAAAAAGAATCTTATTTCCGAAATGGATCGTATTCACCGGGTAACGGATCCGATCCGTTCATTCATTGTTTTTTGGGGGGGCTGCTATTCAAAAAAAAGCTTGATCTGATCGACAATAGTTCCGATTTGATTCATGGTCAGTTCATAATAGCACGGCAGACGGAGCAGGCGGTCTGCGAGTTCCTCCGTGACCGGGAGGTCGTATTTCTTTCCGCAGAGTTCAATGCCCTTCGGCGCGGAATGAAGCGGGACATAGTGGAACACCGGATTGATGTCCTTTTTCTTCAGGTGGTCGATCAGCTTCGTGCGAGTATCCAAGTCTTTCAGGAGAATATAATACATGTGGGCGTTGTGGCCGCACTCAGGCGGGATGATGGGGCGTTTGAGGCGCCCCGAATTCTCCAGGGGGTCCAGCAGGCGATGGTATTCGTTCCAGATTGCGAGGCGTTTTTCCGTGATCTTGTCCGATTCTTCCAGCTGCGCATACAGGAAAGCGGCGATCATTTCGCTAGGAAGATAGCTTGAGCCGATGTCGACCCATGTATACTTGTCAACCATGCCTCGGAAAAACTGGCTGCGGTTGGTCCCTTTTTCGCGGATGATCTCGGCGCGTTCGAAGAAGCGGTCATCGTTGATGACAAGAGCTCCGCCTTCTCCGGAAATGAAGTTTTTGGTCTCATGGAAACTGTAGCACCCGAGATGGCCGATCGTTCCCAGGTATTTGCCTTTGTAGGTCGCGCACACGCCCTGTGCCGCGTCTTCCACGACCAGCAGATCATGGCGTTTTGCGATGTCCATGATCGCATCCATGTTGCAGCCGACGCCGGCATAATGGACGGGAACGATTACCTTCGTCTTCGGCGTGATCGCCTGTTCGACGAGTTTTTCGTCCATGTTCATGGTGTCGGGGCGGATGTCGACGAATACCGGGATGCCGCCGCGCAGGACAAACGCGTTGACCGTGGAGACGAACGTGTAGCTCGGCACGATGAACTCATCGCCGGGCTTGATGTCGCAGAGGATCGCCGCCATTTCCAGCGCGGCGGTGCAGGAATGCGTCAGCAGGACTTTCTGGGCGTGGAAATGCTCTTCGAGCCAGTGGTTGCACTGCTTGGTGAAATACCCGTCGCCTGCAAGCTTTCCGAGCTGCACGGCCTGAGCGATATTCCAAAGCTCCTTGCCGACGATGTAGGGTTTGTTGAAGGGGATCGTTTGGGATTCCATGATCGCGAACCTTTCAATGTTGATAGGTTTGAATTTTAGTTCCGTTTTTAAGACAGGAATAATATCGGGATTCAAAGCCCGCATCCGACATGATGCGGCTTATCCTGTCGATATCATACTGAACGCGGTGCAATGAAACATGATTCGGCGGACTCAGGATAGCAAAAGCCGCCCGCGGATCATTATCCCGGGGTTGTCCGACGGAACCTGGATTGAAATAGACGATGCCGTTTTCAGTTTGCATCTTCTGGATGTGAGAATGAGCTGAACCATAGACCGTATGCACGGGTTGAGGTAAGGAATCGAAGTCAAAGAAGTCAAGATAATCATCCAGCAAATCCTTCCAGCTTCCATGAACGCCCCAGAAAACAGGATCCTGATATTCCGACAAAGATTCTGAAAGCCATTGCATGTTCTGCGGAGTAATGACTTTTCGTTGATAGTCCAGACACTTGTTGGCGGACATGGAACGGGGACAGCCTTTTCCCGATACGAGATAGAAATCGTGGTTGCCCAAAACATTGACAATTTCATTCTCCCGGCAGCAGTCAATGCATTCATTGATCATGCAATAATAGCCGGCAATGTCCCCCAAAGAAAGAATGCGATCACATTCCAGACGCTTTATTTCGTTCAAGACGGCTTGCAGTGCCGGGTAGTTTCCATGGATGTCCGCGATTACGGCCAGTTTTTTATACATAATCTACCCAATCGGCGATGTAACGCACGGCATGACCTTTACGAAGAGATTCGATATTCGGAATGCGTTTGTACAAATAATAATCCAAACACATGACAGCTTCTTTGTAGTTAAATGCCGCCCGAATCGATGTCGCGGAAGAAATGCGCGGGTTGAACTCGAGCAAATAGTATATTCCTTCATGCTTCCGGAATTGGAAATTTGTCGGCCCCTTCGGTTTCAACAATGCGACCAGCTTCCGAATCTGCTCTTCCATTTCGGGACATTCTACTACTTCGGCTTTTGCCGTTGCGCCTTCTCCGCTCAATTGACGTCTGAGGATGAACGGACGGAGAGAAGTCCCGTCTCCCAGGCCAAAAACCGCGGCGGTATATTCGTGTTGTTTGTCGCCGATCAGTTTTTGCACCATGAATTGGTCCCCGGCCTTTTTACGCCAATATATGAAGTCTTCCTCGTTTTCTATGATTGCCATGCCTTTCGATGCGTATGACTGGCGCAATTTCAGCAGAAAAGGAGTGCCGAACTCATTTGCGATTTCCTCATAACTTCCATCGATCCGAGTGGGGATGGCCGGGAGATTGTGGCTGGACAAAAACTGAAAGGTACTGTATTTGTCAAGAGAATAGCGAATGATATCCGGCGTGTTCAATACGAATTTATCATAGATGTTTGCAAGGCGTTCTCCGGAATCCGCGACTTTATACATCTCCTGTTCCGTTCCGAAAAAAACCAGGTCGACATCGTTTTCAACAATAATCTGCTCAAAAAAGTCAAGGAAATCCGGAGAATCGAAGCGATGTGCCCGAATGAATTTGTCGCAGAAATGCTGGCCTACTGCATCCGGGTAAATGTCGGTTCCGATCAGGCGGATTCCCGGGACGTTCTTCCGCAAAACATTAAGGATTCCATAGCCGATGATTGCACCGACTCCAGTTACAAGAACGGTTACTTGTTGTTTCATTTGTTTTCCATCAGTTTGTTGATTTGTTCCATTTCATCAGGAGAGAACTCTGCTTTGATCGTACAGCGAATGTCGCTTTCACGCAGTTCAAGCAAAGCGGAGGTTTTCTGCCGGTGCATGTTGTCAAAAACGGTTTCCAATGGGGTGTCTTCCACGAAATACTGCATATCGAATGCCCGGGCTGTTTCCTGCATTCCGCACGGCTCGTATCCATCTTGAGATCCGTGGTGCCGCCCGTTCAGGATCGCATCCTGCACCGCACAGATCAGCCCCAGTGCCCGGTTGTTTGCGACCACAATAAGGATTTGCCAGTTTTCTCTCTTCAGGACTTGAAGTTCCTGTAAATTCATCATCAGCCCTCCGTCGCCGGTAACGACCACGATTTGCCGCCGAGGTTCGACCGCCCTGACTCCCAATGCCGCCGGAAGCGCGAACCCCATGGATCCAAGCCCGCTGGAAAAAAGGATCCTCCTGCGGCCTGTGACTGCTAGCGCATGGGCCGCGGCCAGCTGGTGGAACCCGGTGTCGATGACGAAAACGGCATCGTCGTTTGCCGCAATGGAAATCTTTTCGAGCCTGTTCTTCAAAGCTCCCGAGACGGATGGCGAGCTTTTCGATTCGTCCCGCGCACAAAGCAACCGCCGATGGTAGTCCTGCGATTTCAACGGCGGAAACTGCGACAGCTGCAATTCCTGCAAAAACGCTTCCGCAGATGCCCTGACTGGCTGATAGTTTTCCGATTCCGTCTGTTGGAAAAACTCGTCTGGATCCAAGTCAATATGGACTATTCTCTGGTTTGCATTCGGACGGATATCCACTCTTTCATCAAGGCGTGCACCTAAAACCAGAAGAAAGTCGGCCTGTTTTACGACATAGTTTGCCCATGGTTCGCCAAACGTCCCGACAAAGCCGAACATGTTGCGCCAGGTCCGATCCACGCAATCCAGACCGGGAAGCGTAGTGACGATCGGGATCGACTTGTCGCCAAAGAGGGCGGCAACGATCTGTTTCACCCGGCAACAGCCGTGTCCGATGACGATCGCGGGCCGGGCGGCATCCGCAATCTGTTGAATCGTTGTTTTTGTGATTTCCTGAAGACCTGGGTTCGGTTTCTCCCGGAAATCAACGTCGAAAAAAACGTCTTTTATTTCCGCCTTGAAAACCCAATGGGGAATGGAGAGCAGGACCGGCCCCTTGCGCCCCTCCTGCATTTTTTCCCAGCTGTGATGAAGCAGAGAAACTATTTCCGAGGGAGTTTGTATTTGACGGGCGAATTTCGTTATCCCCGACACCATTGAGACGATATCCGTGTCCTGAAAACCTCTTTGTCGCTGGTTTCCGTTTCCCTTGGACCAATACCGACTCAAATCGCCGGTAATGAACAGAACCGGCAGGGAATCGAAATAGGCATTTGCAATTCCGTTGATCAGATTGATGGCGCCGGGACCGCTGGAAGCAATGGCGACCGCGGGCTTTCCGGTATAAAGCGATTCCCCGTTGGCTGCAAATGCTGCCCCCTGCTCGTTGTAGGAACTGATGAAATCGATCCCGGGCGTCAGCGCCAGCGCATCGATCAGCAGGGCGATATTGCCGCCCTGGTATCCCCAGACCTTCCGGATGCCGTTCCTGCACAGAAAAGCTGCGATGAATCCTGCAACAGTCATGCGTGTTTTTTACCTCTGAATGAAAAAGCCGCTGTCAACGACCATGTTGGTCCCGGTAATGTATTGCGCACGAGGGGAAAGAAGGAATTCCAGCGCCGACGCGACATAATCGACGGGGAGCACTCCCAACGGACACATTGATTTCAGTCTCTCTTCGAGATTATAGCTCTTCTTCTTCAAGTCCCGCAGCATTTCGGTTTCAACCGGCGCGGCGACTATGCTGTTCACCCGGATCTTTCGAGGCAGAAACTCTTTTGCCATACACCGGATCGTCGTATCAAGCGCCGATTTGCTGGCCGCGTAAATGGTCTGGCGTGGAGATGATGTTTTGCTTGTAACGGAAGACATGGCGACGACCGAAGCGTTGTCATTGGATACTTCGGGCCGCTGAAAATACTTCATCATGGTTACGAATGCGAAGCAGTTGATCTGAAACGTCTTCAGCATAACTGCTTCATCGTTTTCCGCAACAGGCATCAACGGGGAGATTCCGGCGCAGTAGACCATCCCGTCCAGTTTGATATTGTTTTTTTGTATAAAATCGAAGAGATCTCCGATCTTATCGGAATCCTCGATGTCGCAAACAAAATAAGGGGCTTCGGATACTTGTGCGGAAAGTTCCATAAGCTTTTGTTCGTCGCGATCCGTCAAAATGCATGCATACCCCTGCTCATGCAGATACAAAGCCGTCTGCCGGCCGATCCCGCCGGTCGCTCCGACGACAAGAATGTTGTGAGTATTATTCATTTTCTTTCCAGTCCTCCGGGAAATTGATCCTATTGCGAATGACGTATTGCGGAATCCGGTTGACGCACAGATGAATGCGTCCGATGTATTCTCCGACCAGCCCGAGCATGCTCAGGACCGCTCCGAATCCAAAGACAAGAACGCAGAACAGGGAAGGCCAGCCGGCCGCCATGTTGGGGTTCAACAATTTGACGAGCAGAACGGCAAATCCTCCAAGAATTCCGAGAACGGCTAACAGGAAGCCGAACAGAGTGCCGATCCGTAACGGGACAACGGAAAAGGAGATGAGACCGGTCAGCCAAAGCCGGAGAAGTTTTCTCAGTGTGTAACCGGATTGGCCGGCCAGTCGCGGAGCGCTTTCCATCTTGACATTTGCGAGGCGTCCGGAACAGGCAAGAATGTATCCGAGGATATAGGGGGAGGGGACGGAACACTTGCTGACGGATCGGGCAATGCAATGAGCCATCAGGCAGAAATTGCTCACATGGATTTCGGCGGGCTTGTGCAGCATGATGCACAGCATCTTTTCATTGAGCCACGAGCCGAATGCACGGAAAGCGCCATTGCATTTGTCCTCGTATGATGCCCAGACGACGTCATACCCTTCATCCATTTTCGCCATCATCTGGAAAAGGTTCTGTACAGGAGACTGTCCATCATCGTCAAGGATGGCGATTCGCTCCCCGCCTGCATGTGCCAGCCCGGCCATTACGGCGGTATGCTGACCGTTGTTTTTCGCGCAGTCGAGGACTTTGCACAAAGGATCTTTTTTCGCGATTTCAGTCAGGACATCTATCACATGATCCGGCGACCCGTCGTTGACGCAGATTATTTCGTAGGAATAATCCGTGTGCGGCTTCATCGTCGAATGGATCGTGTCGATGACCGCTGCGATCGTATGCTCCGAACCGTAGCAGGGTATGACAAATGAGAGATTGATAAAACTTTTGCTCATGGCAAAAACATCCTCAGATTTTTTTGCTTCCGTGACAGAAGAGATTCTGACCTGTTACCGCAACTCGATCCGAAGCCATTTTTTACTTTCGGACATGACAGTTTCAAGTTCTTCCCTGGTTTCGAATCTGAAAATCAGATCGCCTAAAGCCATGTTCCCCCCGGTAAAAGGATGGACAATGTCGCCCGGCTTTGCTGTCAGAGCTTCGATCTTCAGATACTTTTTCTTGATTCCATCATCTATGACGATTCGTTTTAATATCCCCTGTTCTCCTTTTGCTGCATGAACAACCATTTCGCACCAATGGCCGTCGCAGGGATGTCCATTCATTTCAAGAAGGGGAAGCCCCATGGCGCCTCTGATTTCATTTTCGATTAACGGGACGCCCATTGCCAGCTCCTGTATCTCTGCGATTTTGCATCCGCCGCCACGAGGTGAAACTTCCATCAAGTATGGCTTGCCGTCTATTCCTACACAGGTTTCGATGTTGTAAATGCCATTTTTCATATGAAGCAAATGCATCAGCCGCTGGGTTTCCGAAGACAGGTACCTCTGATGCTCCTGAGACATTGTGGTTGGCCAGATGATAAGAGAAGGTGTATAGGCATTGTCTGCTTCTTTGTCGAAAAGCTGATCCGAATACGTTATGAATTTCACGTCTCCATTCACGGTAAAAACGTCTGCGCTGGAATGATAACCTTGAAATGTCAGGAAATCTTCGATGATAAAAGCATCGTTATGGGAGCCTTTTATTGCCTTGTCGATTGCTGACTCCAGTTGGTCCGGCGAATCGATTTTTGTAACCCCTTTTGACCCGGCCGAGTCGGTAGGTTTTACTATGACGGGCCAGGTGAAAAAATCTATGTCATTCGAAGGTGCTTTCGTGTCGGTGTATCGTTTCGCATGGGGGACATTGAACCCGTGCTTTGTAAGAAAGCTTCGAAATTTCCCCTTGTCTTGAAGAATCATCGTTGATTCATAGGATCCCTGGAATGGAAGATTCATTTTCTCTGCAACGTATGCCGCTGTGACAGCCCCTGCGTCACAGGCAAAGGATATGATTCCGTCAATCTTTTTTTCCTGTGCGACACGAAGAGTGGCATCCTGATTCATAACGCTGACGTTGCAGTATTCATCCGAGACTTTATGCGCAGTATTATCCGGCAGGTAATCCGCGGTAATGACATAAAGGCCAAGTTCGTGTGCCTTCTTGATTACGGGCAGGATGTACCCGGAACCGCCTAATATCATCAGTTTTTTCATAAAAAAGCCTTTCGTTATAAAAAAGTTGTTTTATCGGATGACAATAAAATGCTGGGACATGGACTTATAATTTTACCGTCACGATGATGCCGCTGGTGATCAGGATAAGCCCCAGGACTTTTCCAAGCGTGATCGGTTCATGGAAGAACAACGCGCTCAGGAAGAGCACGGCGATGAAGGCGATGCTCATGAACGGATAGGCGAACGAAACCTGGAATTTCGTCATCGCAGCCATCCAGAACAGGCTCGCGATGAAAGCTCCGGCAAACCCGGAGAGAATAAACGGATCCAGAAACATTTTTGCGAGGAATAGGAGTTTCCCCGCAAATTCTTCCGGCATCGCGCCTTTGAGCGAAAGCCGCCATTTCAGGATCAACTGCCCGTAAACGGTGAAGAAAATGCAGCCGAAGATGTAGAAATATCCCATATGTCATGTTCCTCGTTTTTATGCTTTTTGCGTTGGCGAAGATGTGTTGTTCCTTATGCATTTTAAGGAATTGAAAAGCCGGATTGCTGATTCTGCTGCCCGATTCGAACAGGATAATGCGGAGTGTGTCGCGTCCGATACGAAACGCTTGAGTTTTTCCGGAGCATATCTCGAATAAACCAGCCTTAATGCAAGGAAAAAAGAAATGATGCATGAATAAATGCAGTACATGCTCAGCAGAATAGTCCCCAGCATCGCGCTGAAGAACATGACCATCTCGCTTCTGGCTTCAAAAATAACCCCGCCTAAAAAATAGGTTTGTCCTAAAAATGTGAGCTCGGCGATTGATGCCAGACCTGTTAAGACAACGATGGTCTTCCAGGAGCCATAACGAATCTTTTTACACTTTGGAAGGAATGCGATCAACAGAAAAATTGCCAATGGGAAAGTAACTGTTTTGTGGAAGTATTTAAGGCTTTGGAAAGGATTGTAATCCTCCAGCGTTTTGGAAATCCATTGCGGGGTTGTTGTGTATAATTCCTTTACTTTATCCCAATAATAACCTTGCATGATCCTGTTCAATTCGGGATCTCCCGTTTTCATGAATGCCTTGCATCGATTGTTAATATAAACAGTCTTTGTCTTGAATTTGTTTTTTTGTGCAGGGGCAAGTTTACTCCATTCTTCTCCAAAGAAAGAATTGAGTCCCCCATCGTCATATATAAACTGCATGCGGGACTTGATCATTTTTGAATATGTGGTTTCTTTGCTTGTCCATGGATGTTTTAATCCCAAATCGGGTCTTTTGCTTTCGAAATAATTGATGACTTCATATGCGAGTTCTCTTTGTTCAGGACGGATTCTTTCTGAGGCAAGCGATTCCGGGGTGGAGATAAGCAGCTGATATCCGCCATTAACAGTGTTAATTAAGGAACAGAAATTGAAATCACCGCACATCTTCCATCGAAGCGCGCAGTAGGAGGCCGGAAGAAGTACGCTGAGGATGCCTACGAACGCTGTAAGAATGAACGCCTTGCGAAATCTGATGGAGCCGATTATTCCTAAAAACATCATGCATCCGGGAAGAAGAATCAAACCCGGGAACGGTTTTATCATGATCGTGCAGAATACCATTATGACAGTAACAATAAGCAGCGCGGCAAATTTTAATGTTTGTTTTCGTTTGATCGTTTCAGATAATGTAAGCCCGATTGCTGCCGTTGCTGCTATACATGATATTTCAAGGGATTCGCATAATACGCTATAAAAGAAAAGTGACAGGTAGTTGTAAAATAAAGAATAGGCAACCAGAAGAATGATCAGCGGCACACCTTTCTTGTACAGCTCATGGAACAACCAGGTAATTGAAAGAAGATAGATCAGTGTCTGGAAGTATATGACGGAATGGAAAGATGATGGAGAAAAAAGACTGATTACGGAAAGGAACAGCGGATAGCCGGGAGTTCGCACTCCGTAAAAACACTTCATAATCGTATCGGAACAAGCCAAATAAATATATCCTTTTCCATCTGGCGGAATCCAAAGTGAAATGTGGGACATCCAGAAGGTTCCTGCAAGAACAACTGAGAATGAAGTTAAACAAACCAACAGACATTTTTGCCTGAATCTCTTTTTCGAAATAATTGCAAACCCTTTATTGATATAAAATTGGACGCACAGCCAGAAAATGAAAATCCAAAGCCAGATTATGAGGCAGCCTTTAATGGTAAATATGCTTTGAATTGACTTGAATACCGGTCTTTCCAGATAAACAGTTATTTCCTTGTCTGAAAATTTGTTGGGAACAGCAAGGTATCCTCCGCTTTTGGAAAAAACAGGGGCTTGAATATCGGATTCTTTTGTCTTTTTCTTTAATTCCGAAAAAGGGATTTCCTGTAAGGAAACGTCGCCAATGAACACAGTGGGCGAAGTAATATTTCCATAAGAGAACTGTATTTGGCTGATTATATCATTCACTCTGCTCCATTTGTCACTGGCTTCGATAACTCTCTTTTCGTAATAAATGGAATCATACTCGTTTTTGTTCATATTGCAGAATACATTGATCCATTGGGCAAATACCACAATAAGCAGGAGAAATAGCGGCGAATAGGAAAAACGGATCTGATTGCAAGTGGTTTTTCTGAATAACCTGATCTTCTGAAAAAAGCGTTTTAGGAATAAGAAATACAAAAGGATCGAAACAGGAATGAACCATAGGAGCACATCAACCGCTTCTTTGCTGAAGTCCAAATCTTTCAAATCTTCTTCTTCACGAGAGGGCTCTTTGCTGTCTGAAGAAAAAACGAATGTCTCTTCATTTGCAATCACGACTTCCTCCGGGGTAAGAACCGGAACCGCAAAAGGGGAACCGGCTTTCACCGATATTGCATTGGATGGAGATGTCTGGTCAGGATTCTGTTTTTGATCCTGACCTGCAGGAGATAATGCAATTCCGGCAAAAAACACTGCAAAAACAATAACACTCTTTAATTTTGAGATTGTCATATGCAAATCAATGCTCCAAAGTTCAAAGAATAATCCCGGAATGAATAGCGTGTACTCCATTCCGGCAAGGATTCAGGGGTTCAATTCGACAGCTGTTGAGTGTCGTCATACTTAATGCTGAGCTTCCTCGCTCAGATAAAAAACATACATAAACCGCATGAAATTCTATGGCGCAGGCTTTTGTGCTCATCGGGCATAATGCAAAAACTGGCTGAAGGATTTATTACTTCTTTAATTCTAGCGTCCAAACTCGTTTTTTGTCTTTATACTGTCCGATTCGGAGAACGGTATAATCATAAGGAATGGCGCATTGTATGATCATGAAGTCACTTGTGCTTAAAAAGGGTTTGGGGATTATATTTGTGCCATGTTTGATGTTGAAGTCCAAGTTGTTGTACCCGTACTGAACCCTGTCTGGTTTAAGCATGTCTTTTTCTGTAGGATAAATGTGGTAAAAAAATCGGGCTATGGATGTTAAATCAGGTGGAATTCGGAAATAAATTTTAGAATTATCGGAAGAAAGAAGATATTTGACATTGCTGTTTGGAATGTCTATTCCGTTTGTGTCGAAATCTTTTAGAAGCTGCTCGAACCCAGGAGAGCCCTTAAAAGGAGAATCGGCATTAAGCGTAAAGGAAAGGACGATTTTATAAATCGTTATGGAGCTTGAATTGGAGGAGAACTGCAAAAGAAATGAAAAGTCCTCGGTTTGATCCAGATGAAACGAATTTGAAAACAGTTTATAGTGTAAGAAATCGGAAGAAGTAGTCGAGCCTGAGATCAAATCTTTTCTTTTATTTAAGATTGACAGGCCAATATCAGGTGTGCCTGAAATAATATCGACTTTGCAGTCATATGTTTCAAGAACATGTGCCAGTTGAATATTCAGTGGCACACTCTTGTGATTGCTCAATTGAATGTTAATCGCATGATCCTTTGACGAAACGGTTTTATCGGTCCAAAACTGTTTGATGTTATTTGCATCGAAAACGACAGTGTCCGCTCCCATGGAAAGAACATACTGATCGATCAGTTTCATGTCATTGTCATCAATCCCAAATATGGGAAGCAGAGTAGAAAACAACAGGACGAAACAGCATGGATAGACAATGAAATGGCGTTTGGAAGAATAAGACATTGGGAACCTCCTGAAAAATGTCTAGTATTGTATGGTATTCGAGAGCGATGTGAAAGGAATTACGGAACGATTGTTTTGATTTTTGCTAATAGAAAGGAAATAATGACGCGGTCGGCAATCAGGAAATATACAAAAACCATTGTAAAAAATAAAATTACACCTGAAACTATTTGTATGAAAACGGTGCATATGCTTGTTTCGAATATACATGCTAAACATCTGTTAAGAAAATAAATGCTGAGACCGATTATCAGAGCAACAGGAATATGGCGTGACAAAGGCTTGATAAAAGCAGTTGATGTAACAGCAGGATATGTTTGAATTAACAATACGAGGCTGTAAGAAACAAAAGTGGCAATGGTCGCTCCGACAGCTTTGAAGTGCGGAATGAGCAGCAGGTTCAGGAAAAAGTTAATGGCTGCACCGCTGCAGACCGCAATTGTGTATATCTTGTCTTTTTTTTCCGGAATCAAAATGTGCGTCCTGACGAAATTGTTCCATGCGACGAGCGGGAACGAGAACGAAAGGAGGGTTAAAAGAATAATCGCTCCATGATAATCGTTTCCGAGAAAAAGAACTATAAAATTATCGGAAATACTTGCTAATCCGAAGGCGATTGCGAAACTGGTGAAGACTACGAAGACAGATGAATAATACAAAAGAGTGTTGATTTCGTCGTTTTTCCGAGAAACGATCATACTGGAAATCCTTGATAACATGATCGTGCCGAATGCTGTAATGAATACAAGCGGGAGTCTGATGATTTTGTCTGCATATTCATAACAACCCAGGTCATCAAAAAAGCCAAACGCGCCAAGCATCACTTTGTCAACCATTCGATAAACATGGGCTCCGGCTATTGCGATAAACAAAACAAGTAAAGGCTTGAAGTGCTGAAAGGAGTTTAGGAAATGCTTTTTCGTAATTGAGAATCGTGGCAGGTAAAACCATAAGACAATCTGACTCAAAAATGTGCTTGCGGAAAGAATTAAGGCGTATATGAGTAAATCGTCGCTTTTTTTGACAAAAATAAAGATCAGTACAATGGAGAAAAGCTTGATGATAAGATTCCGGAGAACAGTTATTCTGAAGTTTTCCAATCCCCAAAAAAACCAGTTGATATCAAAAACGCTGCTGAAAATATACAGACCTTGTACATAATACAGCAATCTGAATTCGTGTGCGAAGAATGATATGAAAACATAATAAATAAACAGTACGGCAACAGAAAAAAGCAAATGAATAGCCAGTAATTCCGAAAAGACATTTTTTAAGCCGTCCTTAGTTTTTTTTGCTTGTGCTATGCACCTGTTCCCGTATTGTTCAATGCCAAGCATTGCCAATACGGAAAAATAGTATGCTATGGTTGATGTATAGGAAAAAATACCTACATTATTGCTTCCCAGAATGCGGGAGACATAGGGGACCGTGACAAGCGGAAGTATTAATGCCAATATTTGATAGGAAGACTGGTAGATAAAATTATTTAAAATACTGCTCATCTCAACGTGAAATGCACCATGCTATTCTTTGTTATAACAAAACTTCAATACGTTCAAGTTGATTTCTGTCCACTTGTCGTAGTGTTTGTTGATAAAATCGGGACAATGCAGCTTTACGACCTGTACCAGTGAAAAAGAATCGTCGAGGATTCCATTTCCCAAAGCATACTCTCCCCCCAGTTGTTTTAACATCCTTTTGCTCAAGCTTAATAGCCTTCTGTTTGTCGGGATGCTGCTGATTGTTGTGCTGTACTCGAAGTCGATCAAAAATAGTTTTTCTCCCGACAAAAGAACATTCTTCGGAGTAAGATCGCAGTGAATAAAATTTATCCCGTTAAAAAAAACTACGATTTTATATAATCTAAGCAATATGCTGGATAATGCTTCGGCGTCTAATGAATGAAGCAAATTCGAAAGCGGTTTCCCCTCGATAAAGGATTCCACAACATAATACTCATTGCGAATTCTTGTTGATCCGTAGACCTCCGCTGTATGAAAGAAGGCCTCGGATCCTGATGCATGCAAATATTCTATGTTCGTTTTCTCGGCATCGATAGACTCTTTATATATACTTCTTTTAATGAAAACTTTCTCGTTGTTCATCTTTCCTGTAAATGTGCAGGTCCCTTCGTGCCATCCTCTGAAATTGAAAGGCTTTATATTTGTTATGCCATATTCTCTGCACAATTGATTCGATACGATGTACCTTTGGTAAGAATGCCATTGGATAATACTTTTTGTTTTGAATATCCTGGCTCGGCATAAATCGTAAAAATCGAATAATGCTCTCCTTTTTCCGTATTTAAACATCATTTCTTCACCTCTTTATTGATTACAAGGTGTTTCATGTCGCTGAGCAGGAATCTGAAACGACGATAAAGCCCCGCATTCGCATTGATTTTTCTATAGTTGTACCCAACAGAAAAGTCATTTGGTTCAATAAAAGAATAATTTTTTGATCTCATGAAATCAATTAATGACTGCAAGGCTGAATTCTGATTCTTTAGATCTATTGTTTTTAAGCCAATATCATTGCATAGATCTTTGACCCGAGATATGTAATCATTTGAAACAACACCTTTTTGGATCAGCGCATGATACATAAGAGAATATAAATAATCCTCCTTCGAGGGAGAGTAGAACAGAGACCGGCAGCAAATCCTTCTTTCTAAAATATCCTTTTCCCAGGCTCTGTCGTAATAATTGTCTCCAATATGTCTAATGTCAACGTTTACAAAACTGTCGGCAACTTTTACCTTGTTTTGGACTCTCTGAGAAAAAAGGGATGTTTCCTTTCCGTTCAAAATCAGTTTTGTGGAAATGTAGCTTTCGCAAAGCAGATCAATATCGGAATGTTCTCCCAACTGGATATCGGATGGGAACTTCTCGAAGTTCCTCAGAATGACATATTTGCATGTGTGGTTCAATGTGTAAAGAAGCTCGTTTATGTCTTTCCAGCCATTTGAACCCGCAATATTCTCCCGATAAGTATTCGAGCAAAGAGAGTCAATGTTTATATCATGAAACGCTTTCCCAAACAGCAAAGTGATATCATGTTCCGATTCCTTTTCGGAGTTTGTTGCATGCAGTATGTTTTTATTCGCAAGTAATCTGTATTTATCTTTTATGTCGAAAATATTGATGTTTACGGTCTGAACACCGCTTGTTGCCTTTCGCAATGAATAAACTGGCGCCCGATCTTCAACGATTATTGCTGTAAACGGGCCATTCCCGCATATTCTTGCCTTGTTTGAGTTTTTGGGGAGATTCTGGCCGTAGAAGCGCTTCAGATTTACCTCAAACAGCTCTTTGTCCCATTCGATATTTACGACAGCCCTGATTTTAAAACGCATTTCAAGGTCTTTTAAAATCAAATCCTTAAACTCATATCCATTATGCCAAATAATAAACAGATGTATTTCCGGTTTGCTTGATTGATATGGAAAAATCATTTCATTGCTCCTGTCCCAACGTGTTTGTCATTTCTTCTTTTCGTTTCCCGGTTTTAGGAATAACTGCTTTGTGGAATGATTCATTGTCGTCCAATGTCTTCATTTCCGAATGAAACTTCCTCTGCCTGCATTGCTGCCGGATTTCCTTTTTTGATATAGCTGTTTATAAGTGCCGCTGCGATGATGTTAATAATTGTTGTTTTGGATGTAAAGAAATTTGTAAAAAAAGACAGAAAGATTGAATATGTGCTTACGCAAAAGAGAAAGAATACAGTAAAACTATTTGTTGTTCGATGTATTTTATATATCTTTTCTGTTACATAGCCCAGGAATAAAGGCATAATAACAATGCCCCATGTCCCGAAATCTTCCACAAAATCTCTGAATACCGAGCCCGTAGTTAAACTTTTTGCCCGTAATATTTCCTTCCACTGATTCGTGCTTTCAAATATGTCGTTGGAGTATATTTTGTTGATATAAAGAGCGTCCATGAATCCTTTCAGCGTTTTTAGTCCATAAGAGAAATCGTGTTTGTTGTCCATATAGTTTAACAGATTGTCATAATTGCATTCGATATAAATATACGGTTGGATCAAAAAACTTGCCGAATCCGGGATTTTTACCATGTACTGGTCAGAGATCGTTTCGATTTTTACTCCATACATTTCAAGATATACATATAGGTATAGGATCTCAAATACCCCCAGAATCGCTAAAGTCAGGATCAGAATCTTGATTACTTTTAATTCTCCTTTATACCATAAATTCCCAATAAAAGTTATTAATGCCAGTAAGATAATCTGCGTTTTGTTCGACAGTAAAAACAGAATCAGGAACAACAATGCTCCGATTACAATGAATAATGTTTTCTTTATATGCTTCTCGTTGTAAAAATCATATACGAATATCCCCCACGTTAAGGGAATCAATTCAACTACCGATCCCCATCCGGAAACAAAATATTCAGAGCGAATCGAATATGATATGGCCGGGGGCGGTCCCAAATAAATCATTTCTATACAAAATGATACTGCAATCAGGGCTGCAAGGGCTATAACCGCTATATTTAACCGATATGCGTCATAATCGATTTTCTTTTCAATGTTTTTTGTCCATGCCGCGAACCTGCAGCCAATACAAAAAGAAACCACCCCCAACGAGATCGTAAGAATGAATTTCCAGGTGTACTCCAGTTGATATTCTGCCAGTCTTAGACTTGATATCCACAAACTGGCAAAAATAATTAATGGGAAAAGATATAGAGGTCTTAGATATTGTCTTCTTATTCTTAAAATTATAACGATTGCAACAACAACCAGACCTAGATATATCTGTATCCACATAGTGTTCACTATTCTTTGAGAAGGGATATTTGAATACTATTTGCTCAAAAACGTTTTATTGATTGTAAATATCCAATTGGGGATGTCCTGGCAGCCGTTTAATCCATGACCAGACTCTGATTGTATTTCTTCCTCAGAAAGCACTGATAAAAAACTCCTAACAATGCGGCAGGAACTGAAAGAATGATAACTCGAAGAAGAATATTCTGAATCATTCTCGGGAAACTGATGATTTTGAGTTTATATAATTCTCTTGACAGTTTGTAATCGGCCTTCAGCACTTTCAGGCCTTTCCGCCGGCTAATCATCCCGTTGGTTCTTGCTTTTACCAGGACATCCGGCAGGTTCGCTCCCCGCGCACCATTGGACAGGCACCTTGCCCAAAGCCAGTAATCTTCATAGCCTTGTAATGTTTTATAATTCCCATTCTTTATTATGATGCTTTTTCTGAAACACACCGTCATATGATTAAAGGGGTTTCGAAAACGCATGAAACTCGTGATTTCTTTCATGTCGCACGGGACCACGCGATAATCATGTATTTGTTGCGGATCACATTCGAACTCTGCGATCTCACCCCCGAGAATTGCGATTTCCGGGTGTTTTTCCATATAGTCTATTTGAATCGCAAAACGATTGGGGACGGAAATATCATCTCCGTCCATTCGTGCAATTATTTCATTCCTGCATGCCAATACCCCCTGGCTTAAAGCTTCACCAAGACCCTGGGCTTTTTCAAGGATAACAAATGACAGGGGCAGTTTCCTGGCTTGTTCAGCCAGAAATTGATCGAGAGATGAATTCAGCGGGCCATCTTTTACGATTACGATTTCATCCGGTTTAAGGGTCTGGTCTTCGTAGATTGAACGTAATGCGACGGAAACCTCTTCAGTTTTTGCTTTTATGTATAAAGATATTAAAACAGAAAATTTCATTTCTTACTTCTTTTTATTTGTTAAGATGAATATGATGAGGTTCGTTCAAAACACTGGCCGGCAATCTGTATTCGCGAGTCGAAAAAAAAGACAGGTTTTTGCAGTTGTTCATTGAGCTCGAATTGAATGCGTTATCGAATTATAAATGCACATCATACGCCCTGAAATCATATCCTATTTCGATTGCGGCTGAGTCAATCAAAATAGGAGGGCGAGATGTCTTTTCTCAACTGTTCCAGTCTTTTTGCCGAAATGTTTTTTTCTCGTTTTCTTAAGTAGAAAGCGGGAAAGGCCTGTCTGAGAATCTTTTTTACAGCGAATTTTATATTGAACCATGATGCCATATAATGGTGGATCATGTATGTGTTTTTTGTTATAATAACTTTGTTCGAGCTAAGATCATATGGATTAAGATAATCGATAGGAAGGACTTTTATGCCATCGATGATTTGAATGTCGTTCGGGTCATAATGTGGAGACAGTCCGCATTTTATCATGGCAAGCGTGTTAATTGCAGGACAAGGTATCAGATTGGGTGCGCCCTTGCTGTCATAAAAATTAATATAGTTATATATGTCGAGCATTTGACCGATGCAGCTATTATGAGCCGGCGCGGAAAAGCCGAGTCCGGAATTGATCAGGATCTCATTCTCATAGCCTATAAAACCATTGCAGCCGTCAAGGAGATCGGTAATGGGACGAACAATTTCAACATCGGTGTCCAGATAGATTCCGCCATGGTTGTAAATGATGTCGAGTCGTGCATAATCCGAGACAAAAGCCCATTTTTTTTGTTCGAATGCGTCATGACAATAATGATTTTTTGTGAAATCGTAATTCGAGTCATTCCATTCTACTATCTCAAAAGCGGGACAATATTTCTTCCATGAATTAAAGCATTTATAAAACAAATCGGGTTTGGGGGAATTGCCAAACCAGCAATAATGGATCGTTTTTGGAATCATATTATTTTAAAAATCCCGGATTTGTAAATGATTCTTTTAACAAGAGTTCTCTGATGATCTGAATTTTGGTCTTTGTATTGGATATGATCAACGCTCTGTTTGCTTTATAATAAAAAAACGAGAGCAGAATAAGTCGTATATAATATGCGAACACCAATGTCGTTCCTATTTGATGTGCATATGATATCCCGGAAAACTTATATGCAAACAAAAGCTTGTTTCTTAATAATATCCTTGTTTTGTTATAATTCGTATTGCTTATTTCGCTTTTTCCCCCCAAGTGGATTATTTTTGTTTGCGGATTCATAACCGTTTTTTTATTCAGAAGGACTCTGACTTTTTTGCACAAATCCATGTCTTCCGTGTACATATAATAATCCGTGGAAAAACCGTTGACTGCTTTGGCGTCTTCCGTCTTTATAATCATTTCTGCACCAATAACCCAATCGGTGGTGATCGGATCATTGCCTGTGTATTTATATGGAAACAGGGTTTTATAAAAAAGCGATGGAACGATTAAATACAGATGCAGTATTTCTGCAATCAACGAAATCCTTGTTTCGAAATTGAAGCATGAATCCTGAACGGATCCATCTGCATTCAACAGCTGTGAAGCCATGATCCCAATTTCGGGATTCGATTCCATCTGAGCCATTGTGTCGCTGGCGATATCATCAAGCAGAATCGTATCAGGGTTCAGAAAACATATATATTTTGTCGTGGCAATATCGATTGCCTGGTTGTTTGCCGCGGCAAAACCGACATTCTCCTTGTTTTCAATTATTTGGACATCGGGAAACCGGTTTTTGATAACAGATACAGTTTTGTCATTGGAGTTGTTGTCGACGACAATGATTTCATGCTTGCATTTCACTTTTTCTGCAATGCTGGAAACGCAATCTGCAATCTCTTTTTCATTATTCCATGTTATAATAATAAAAGTGATCATTGATTCAACTCATTTCTTGTAATGTGCGAAAAAAGTGTTTGTTGAGCAGGACATTCCTTGAAAAAAAGTGATTCCATTTTCCGACTGTTCGATGTGATACGGATCTGAAAGAGACAAAAGCTTTATTACTTTTTCGTATCAAATGGCGATATCTCAAACGGGGTAAACCAAACTTTGTTTTTTTTCGAAAAACCGAATCCGGATCTGATTGTTGCAGCGGAATAATTATGAGGAATCATCTTCCAAAAAACAGTATGGTCTTCGAACCTTTGAGCGTTCGGCGTGATGTCCCAGAAAAAACTCCGGTTGTCATATCCATACATTTGTCGCCTTTTGGGCAGCTGCGAAATGTCGTGAGGAATTATATGATATATGATTTCCGGATTAGACGTGAAGGATTGACTGACAATCCAAAACAGAGTGTCATCTACCTGAAAAATATATGTGTCGTACTGAATGCATATAGACTTTAAAATGCCGTTGTCCAATATGTTGTTTATCGTTTCGCTGTTTCGTTCTTTCAGTTGATAATATCCAGAAGGATAGAACTTCGGGAGATAATATGCCGAATAAAGACTTTTATTTCTGGCGTTTGTGATAAACTGTGCGACTTTTTTTCTTTTGGAGGAAAAAACTTTTGAATCGTAAGTATAAAACATTAAGGAAAGATCGCTGTTTCTTTTCTCTTTGCACAATAAATATGCATCTTCTTCCCAGA
>Ga0310696_10001133_pt1 | contig 39309 bp, 49 predicted proteins | sample AusTroGonzalo_MG_4_FD_203885 | JGI IMG/M metagenome (GOLD analysis project Ga0310696, IMG submission 203885) | Bovine rumen microbial communities from tropical cattle in Woodstock, Queensland, Australia - Gonzalo_02 (v2) (version 2) | ecosystem: Host-associated > Mammals > Digestive system >... | reverse complement strand
GAAGAAATTCAATTCAGAAGTGAACCACTAATTGCCGAGGAAGTCGAGACAGAAGTTGAAAAGGCTGTGGAAAACTTGACTGCAGACTTGGATAAAAACGAGCGAGCAACAGAGGAAAGCACAGAACAGAACGGAAGTCAAGAGGCCGATGGCTCAAATGTGGAAAAACCTGTGGAAAAAATTGTTAAAATAAATTATAATAAGGCTATAGGCATTATTAACAAAATGAAGGAGGAAAAGTAATGTCAGTAAAACAATTAATTGAAAAAAAGAATGACCTCATCACTCGTGCCGAAGAAATCGCGCAAGCAGCTGATGGGGAAAATCGCGACCTTACAGAGGACGAGCTGAAAGAGGTTGAGAACACCGAAACAGAAGTCCGAAGTATTGAAAAGCAACTCAATGCTCGCAACGCCATCTTAGGAATGGCTAAAGAAGTAAAAACCCGCGCAGAAGCGGAACCAGCTGCTGAGGAAAAAGCAGAAGACGACAAAGCAACTGAAGAAGCTGAAGCCCGCGCTTTCGACGCGCACATCCGCGGTTTGTGGAGCGACCTCAACGACCGCAGCGATAACACCCCGCTTTCAAAGGGCAATAACGGTGCAGTGATTCCATTAACAATTGCTAACCGAATTATTCGCAAACTCTACGAAATCTCCCCAATCGCAGAACGTGCTACTAAGTATCAAATGGGTGGTACGCTCGCAATTCCTTACTACACTGAAAATGATACTGATTACATCAATGTAGCTTTCCAAGGTCCAGAGTTTACTAAGCTTTCGGCCAATTCCGGTAAATTCACTACCATCACACTTGGCGACTATGTAGCAGGTGCTTTGTCACTCATTTCTCGCCAAATGATCAATAACGTTAACTTTGACCTAGTCGGCTATGTTGTCGATCAAATGGCTTACAGCATCCGCAGATTCCTAGAAGGCGTGCTTCTTAACGGCTCCGGCGCAATTGTTGGCCAAACCGGAACTGTTCAAGGTTTGACTGGCGTAACCCAGACCGTGAATACTGTCTCTACGACTGCAATCACTGCTGATGACCTCATTAGCTTGCAATGCTCGGTGAAGGACATCTTCCAAGAGGGCGCAATCTGGATCATGAGCGCGAAAACTCGTGAAGCAATCCGCAAATTGAAATCAAATACTGGCTACTACTTGCTCAACCAAGATGTGACCAGCGCATTTGGTCAGAGATTGCTTGGCCACGACGTCTACGTATCTGACAATATGCCAGAAATCGGAAGCGGCAAACCAGTTGTCTACTACGGTCAGATGGACGGTCTCGCACTTAAGTTCTCGCAGAATCTTGAAATCCAAGTACTCCGTGAGAAGTATGCAGATCAGAACGCTGATGGCATAATCGCTTGGTTCTCATTCGATTCCAAAGTTGAAAATGCTCAGAAGATCAGCAAGCTCGTAATGGGCGGCGGCGACGAATCTGGCGAATCTGAATAGGAGGAGCTTAAATGCTGGTTAAAGCAATAGTGAGCTTCTCTGGCAAAATCTCGATGTCTGCTGGCGATGTGAGAGAAATTAAGGATCAATATGTCCTCAATGACTTGATCAGAGCTGGCTACATCGAGCCAGAAGCGCAAGAAGCAGAAATCGTGGAAAAACCTGCGAAAGTTGTGGAAAAAACCGCGAAAAAACCTGCTACTTCCGAGAAGAAAACCACGGAAAAACGTACGAGAAAAAAGAAAAAATAATGGGAGTTGGTAAGGATGAATGAAATTACAAAAGTCAGTCAGATACAAGCAAGCGATGTCGCAACCTATATTCGGTTAGAAGAAACAGACGCGGATGATATCGCAACCCTTAATACCTTGCTTGGTGTGGCCAAAAAGTTTATTACCGACTACACAGGACAGACCGATTTGGACGCACATGAAGACTTTGTGATAGTCGTATTCATTCTATGCCAAGATATGTGGGATAACCGCACATTATACGTAGATAAGTTAAACCTTAACAAGGTGGTTGATACCATCCTGGGAATGCACTCGGTGAATTTGCTATGAGCTACTACAGAGACCGAGCCACAACCAGAATGATAAATGCGGGGCAATATCGCAAACGCATCACCATTTACAAAGTGGAGAACGTGACTGACGCGCAAGGCTTCCAGACGAAGGTGAAAACCGTCATCCTGCAGCCGTACGCGGCAGTTAGAACCATTCGAGGTTTTACACTTATCGTGAATAACAGTGATTTTGAAAAAGCGTATACAAACTTCATATTTCGCTACCCGAAGACACAGATAACAAGGGATATGCTAGTAGAGTTCCATGGACAAACCTACACGATCGAGTATGTGAACAACATAGATGAGAATGGGGTGGAAATGGAACTCCAATGCAAAGAGGTGGCAAAGTAATGGCAAAGTTCACGATGGAGCTCCCAACGGAAATTTTAAAAGATGTAGACTTCGTGCAGAAGAACGCAATTGAGATTTTCGGAGGAATGACCAGAGCGGGCGCAAAAGTAGTCAAGGCTGATATCGAAGCGAGAACCAGAACAGTATTCAAACCTGCTACGGCCGAAAAGATGAATAAGAAACTTAAGATTACTAAGACCTACGACACACCATCAGATGGCGGCATCAATACCAAAGTCGCTTTCTACGGTTACATTAAAAAGGTGAACGGCCTGCCATTTAAGATTAGAGGCTACACATCGAAACAAGGCGTGCCGGCACCATTCCTCGCAGCTTTGCGGGAATATGGCGGCGACCTCGGCCAGATGCCAGAACAATTCAAGCGATACTGGAGGCAGAAAAAACCATTTGTCCGGCCAGCATTTGCTAATAAAACAGCAATAACGAATGCGATGCTTAAAGCACAAAAAGAACTAAGCGGAGGAATACTAGATGATTGACAATCCGAACACACTGATCGAGCAGCTATTCGCTAACTTCACTGTCGGCGGAAAGAAGATACCAGTGTCTTTCCTTCGCTACAGAGGCAATGAGACTACATACGTAACCTATCAGCTCGCATTTTCAAATGATCCGTTCTCCAGCGACGACGAACTTCAAAATTACGTGGACTTCTACGACTTCGATATTTATTCAAAAGATAACTATTTACCAATCGTAGAAGCGATAAAAACAATATTAAAGGACAATGGGTTCAAGTGGCAACCCAACAACTCGTCAGGCGATATGTACGAGGATGACAGCGGGTACTACCACAAAACCCTAAGTTTTAGCATAGAAAGGAGTATTCAAAATGGCTAAAATAGGTCTTAAAAACTTTTACTACTCGGTAGCAACCGAGGACGCTACGACCGGCGCGATTACTTACGCTGGCGCAACGAAGCTAGCAAAAGCTATCAGTGCTTCTTTTGAACCAACTGTTAGCGATGCAACACTATATGCAGATGATGCAATCGCAGAGCGCGATGCTGGTGTAACCGGCGGCACTTTGACGCTTGGCATTGATCGCTACGACAACGCAACCGCAGCAGCTTTGCTCGGCCATACTGTAGATGCCGGCGGCGAAATGGTTTCAAAAACAACCGATAGCGCTCCAGCAGTTGGCGTGGGCCGCGTGGTGACTTTGATGCAAGACGGTACTTACAAATATCGCGCAGTATTCTTCCCGAAAGTTCGCTTCCAGGAGCCAAGCGCGAGTGATACCACTAAGGGTGAAACTACTGAATTCGGTACTTATGAAATCTCTGGTACTGTAATTCCACCAGTAGATGGCACATGGCGCAAAGAGCAAACCTTTGACACCGAAACCGCCGCGGTCGCTTACCTCGTCGGCTTAATGGCTGCCGAATCCGAGTAAAGCATGGCGGGGAAACCCGCCTACTTTACCATGTACTATAAAAAAAATCGCAAAAACTATATAGTACAAGGCGCATATATAAAAGCATTTAATACATAGGAGCTAAATGAAATGAAAGACATAATGGACAAGCTCGAATATAAGGGCAAAGAATACAAGCTAATCTTTAACCTGAATGTACTGGAAGAAATACAAGACAAATATGGCACTTTGGCAAAGATGCTAGAGGAAGCCTATGGCAAGAAAACTGGCGAGCCATCAATAAAAGCACTGTCATTTATTATTATGTCAATGGCAAATGAAGCCATTGATATAGAGAACGAAAACACGGTAACACCTGCGCCATTGATTAACCAGAAGATGGCTAACCGAATGCTCACTGAGTTCATCCAGAAGAACAGCGTAGATGATGTAGTAAAACTAGTAGATGGCCTAATGGCTAAAAGCTTGCAAGGCGGCGAGAACTCAAAAAACGAGTAATCCAAGAGGATGGAGACCCAGAGCCGATTGACTTCTCTTGGTTCGTGGTGGTAGGCCATAGAATGGGCTTTGCCACCAAAGAAATCGGCAGAATGACTTTGACATTATTTAATAAATACTATGACCATTATAAAAACTTATTCGACTTTGAAATGATGTGCTATAAAACTGGCACTACATACGATCAAGCTTACAAACAAGCGCACGAAAGCGAAAAATGGTTCTAGAAGGGAGCGAAAAATATGAGCGGTTTTGGTGGATCGGTAAAGCTAACTGGTGAAGCAGCCTATCGGCAAGCTTTACAGGGAATTGCAGCCGACCTAAAAAAAGTTGCAGCAGAACAAAAGCTAACAGCGGCCAGCTATGACAAGGCTGATACCTCCCTAACCGCATTGTCGAAACGCTCCGAAGAACTGAAAAATAAGCTTGCAGCGCAGCAAGAAAAGGTAAAGACGCTGACTGCAGCGCTAAAAGACTACCAGAGCCAGCAAGAGAAAAATAAAAGTACGATCGCAAATCTTCAGAGCCAGCTAGACAAAGAAAAAGCGACCCTAGAACAAATAGGGAAACAATACGGCACTACCTCTAAAGAATATCAAACGCAGGCTAAAGTCGTAGATGAGCTTGAGAAGCAGCTAAAAGAACTAAACACTCAGTACGAAAAAAACGAAACCACGGTTAAGAGAACGCAAGCAGCCCTTACCAGCGCCGAAGCCGATGTGAAAAAGACCGGCACAGCAATGGAGAAGCTTGGAAAGCAAGCAGAAGAAGCCGGTGTGGGCGCAGATAAGCTAGGTCTCGCTGTGGATGATTCCGGCAAGAAGGCAAGCGAAGCAGCAGACGGTGGATACACGGTATTGAAAAATGTTCTGGCCAACTTAGTAACCCAGGTTTTGAACAAAGCTATAGACGGCATAAAGCAGCTAGGGAGCGCAGTATTTCAAACTGGAATAGACTTTGATTCGGGAATGAGCCGAGTAGAAGCAATTAGCGGTGCCACTGGTGAAAGCCTCGAACAATTAGCCGAAAAGGCCAAGGAAATGGGCAAAACCACTAAATATTCTGCCACAGATGCAACTACAGCTATGTATTACATGGCGATGGCTGGTTGGAAAGCCGAAGATATGCTAGAAGGGCTAGCGCCAGTGCTCGATTTGGCAGCAGCTTCTGGTGAAGATTTGTCCCGCGTTTCAGATATCGTAACTGATGCACTAACAGCAATGGGATACACTGCTAAGGAATCTGGCCGCTTTGCTGATGTACTCGCAGCATCAGCATCCAACGCAAACGTGACCGTAGATACTATGGGCGCAACATTCAAATATGTAGGTGCGGTCGCTGGCTCATTGGGATACAGCATGGAAGATGTGGCCGAATCCATTTCATTGCTAGGTAACTCTGGCGTTAAGGCAGAAATGGCTGGTACGGCGCTTCGTGCTACAATGACCAGACTTGCAACCGATACCGGTAAAGCCACGCAAGCAGCTAATGAGCTAGGCGTGGAAATCACGAACCAAGACGGCTCAATGAGGGAGTGGGGAACTGTAGTCGATGAACTCAGGGCTTCATTCAAAAACCTAACGGATGAGCAAAAAACGCAGTATGCAAAGACTATTGCCGGTACGGAAGCAATGAACGGCTTCCTCATCCTTATGAACTCCACAGAGGCAGACATTAACAAGGTCAGAAATGCAATTAGAAATTCAACCGGAGCAGCCAAAGAAATGGCCGACACAATGTTGAATAACGTCGGCGGTAAATTGACACTATTAAAGAGGCAAATTGAAAGCGGTTTCCTAAAAGTATGGGAAAAAATCGAGCCGATAGTGACAAAAACGATCGATTCGATTGCAAAAGAACTCAAAAAAATAGATTGGAGTAAATTTGGCGAAGCTGCAGGCCAGGCGCTAGAGAAGGTCGCCGAAGGGTTCAAATGGCTGCTAGATCACAAAGACTTAGTGATAAACGCGCTTAAATTGATGGTGGCGGGATTTGCAGTAAAGAAGATTTGGGATTTCACTACCGGAATAAGCGATGCGGTCAGCGCGCTCAAAAATATGGCTGGAATCACTGGCAGCGTGACAACGTTAATTAAAAACCTAACTACTGCGCAAGGCCTATCGACCGTGGCGACCGGAGCGGGAACAACCGCAGTAAAGCTGTTCAACGCAGCATGGGCGTCGAACCCAATCGGCGTAGTAGTAACGGCGCTAGGCTTACTGGCCGGCGGCATTATAGCAGTTACCGGCGCGCTTGGCGACCAAAACAGTAAGATGAGCGAAACCGATCGCCACTTGCAAGACTCCAAGAAGTTACTAGAAGAAAACACCGCATCATGGGAGGAACTATCTAACGCCCAGCAAGAGAATGTCAACCAAGGCATGACCGAGATGAAACACTATCAGAACTTAGCAGATGAGCTAAATAACATAGTGGATGCCAATGGCAAAGTAAAAGACGGATACGAAGAAAGAGCTAACTTCATCGTCACTTCCCTCCGAGAAGCTCTCGGTATTGAAATAAGCCTACAAGATGGTGTGATCCAAGGCTATGAAAGCATAAAGCAAAGCATATACGACACGATAGCGGCGAAAAAAGCTAAAATACAGCTAGATGCGCAAGAAGCATTATATACCGAAGCATTGCAGAAACAAGGCGAAGTCATTTCAATGATTACGCAGCTTGAAAACGATAGAGAGCAGGCGGTCAATAAAACCAAAACACTCTACGACGAGTACCTTCAAAAGATTATTGAAGGCGATGAACTTGAAATGGATTTGGCGAAAACTAGATGGGAAAATTCCAAGAAGACCGTGGAAAATCTGGACGCAGACCTAGCGAAACAAACAGAGCTGTATGGTATGTACGCATATAACATAGCTCAGTATGAAGACAATATGGTCAAGTTCTCAGAAGGCAAATACAATGAAATGCAAAATATACGCTGGGAGGATGTCCAGAACTACGAAAGCGCCGAAGACTATAAGAGAGCAGCTGCCGTAAAAGCGTATGAAGACACTCAAACTGAATTAGAGCTATTAAACCAGCTATACAAAGAAACCGGCGATGAGAGATTAAAGAATCTAATAACCGAGACTGAAACATCTCTCGAAACGCAAAGAAAAGGGCTGAAGCAGTATAACATAAATGCTGAAACCGAGCTAAAGAAAAATGTGCGTATCTGGGATGACTCACTAGGTCAAACTCTCACTCAGATTACCGGTGCAAATGTAGAATTCAAAGATGCGGGCAAAGATAATGTACAGATGTACATTGATGGCATTGCCACCGGCGAGCCAAAGTCTAAAAAGGAAATGAAGACCTTAGTAGAAAATACAATCGCTGAGGTCAATAATTTGAAGTCGAGCGCAGATACAGCAGGTCAAAACCTTATCGCTGGAGTAAATAACGGTATTAGAAACCAGAACCAGCAAAACGGCGCTTTCCAATCAATTTGGAGCTTTGGCAATAGCCTTTTGTCTAGGCTCAAAGCGTCCTTGCAAGAGCAATCACCATCAAAGGCTACTAACCAGATGGGTGTATATTTGCTTCAAGGTTTAGGTCTAGGCATCAAAAAAGAGCAAGACACTGTGCTAGATCAAGTAGAAGGATTCGGCGATGATGTATTAACCACGCTAAATGCCTCATTAGCAGAAGGAGTGTCTACGAATGCGCTACAAGCCCTCCAGAACGCGATTCCAGGCGAGTTTAATGCCACGATAAGTGCGAATGCCTCTCGCATGGCAGAAGCGGCTCAAACCGGCGAAAAATCGCTCGTAGCGTACTTCAAACAAGCACTAAGTGAAATGAAAATTGAAATGGATGACATAGAGATGGGCAAATTTGTAGACAATACAGTAACAAAATTGGTGTATAATTAAATGGAGGGATAACATGAGAAATACAATAACACTTAATGGAATAAAAAGCAGCGATATAGCCGGACTTTTAATCCAATCTCTCCCACCAATATCCAAGCCCTTGATGCGCACCGAAATAGAGGAAATAGATGGTCGAGATGGTGATATAGTCACTAATCTCGGCTTTTCTGCGTATGACAAAGAAATAATAATCGGTCTATATGGCGATTTTGACATAAACCAAGTAATAGCCTACTTCAATAGCGAAGGCGTTGTGGTCTTCTCTAATGAGCCAGACAAATACTACAACTACCAGATCATAAACCAAATTGACTTCGACCGGCTGCTCCGATACCGCACCGCAACCGTAACGATGCACTGCCAACCATTCAAATACTCGACTACTGAAACTCCAGTAACCTTAGGTTCTAATCCGCCTACGACCGTATCTGGCGAAGGCAGCGATATTGTACTCCAAAATACGAGCGAAGCTCCATTCGACCAGATAGACCTTAAAGGTGATATCAGCCAAACGACATACACCGGCAAAAATCTTGTACCATACCCGTATCAAGGTAGCGGGAACAACAATGGTATAACTTTCACGCCTAATAGCGATGGGAGCGTAACACTAAACGGACAAAATAATAATAATGGTCATTCTTCCTATAATTTATTTTACAGTACAGATAATCCACTCGTGCTTAGTGCCGGAACTTATTACATGATTCAGCCATCGAATACTAATGTCATGTTTTCTTCGTATGATGGCTCACATTATTATGACTATAAACCAGACAATGGATATTCTAACACATTTGATTCTTCGGTATCGTTGCGTAACCTTTATATTCAAGTAAGAAAAGGCAATACGACAGTATTTGATAACTATACTGTGTACCCAATGTTGTCAACTTTGCCAAATCAAACTGAGGCAGACTATGAGCCATATGTCGGCAGCACTCCAACACAAATTACACCATCCCCAAATCCGAACTACCCACAAGATATAAATGTCGTGACTAGCGCTCAAACTGTGACGGTTCATGGAAGAAACATCTTCGACAAAGACAACGCAAACTTGATTCAAGGTTATTTCGATGGCAGCTCAGCCACATCGACAATAAATACCGGCTCGACTGGTCGTAATCGTGTAATTTGGTTACCATGTAGACCAAATACCGCATATTCATTCTTATTTACGAACATGACCGATATAAATAACCCACAAATCGGAACTACAACAGAACTTCCGGCAAGCGGTGTAACAGTAACAAGGCTTGGAACAATAAACGGAACAACTGGAAAACTTGAAAACCAGACTACGCCAGCCGATGCGAAATATATAGTTATAAGAATTCAAACTAAAGCCGCAAGCATAAATATCAATACTGCCCTTCCACTAGTGCTTGCAGGATTGGATATTGAACAGAGTACGAGTATAACCGCATACGAGGCATACCAAGAACAAAGATATCTTGTTGGTCTTTATGGGAAAAATATGTTCGACAAGGATGACACAACGAACCGCCTCAATTCAGTCTACATCAACGGAACATCTGGCTCTGGAACACTAGGTTCATCAACAAACGCAAGATGCGTATATGTTCCGATTGAAGCCGGTAAAACATATACCGTAAGTAAAGTGGCAACTAACTACTCCTATTTCAGAATCGGCACGACAGAAACTAAACCGCGCTTGAATGTCGTGGTAAACGACATACAATCAACATCCGGAAGTAGCACGTCTCTTACACTAACAGCATCAGCCGGCAGTAAATATCTGGTGGTATGGTGGGGTAGAGTGGACTACTCCCCAAGCGAATCGGACGTTTTGGCAAGCATCCAAATCGAAGAAGGAGAAACAGCCACAACTTATGAAGCATACACCACAATCGAACTCTGCAAAATTGGTGACTATCAAGACTATTTTTATAAAGATGGCGATGACTGGTATTTGCATAAAGAAGTCGGCAAATTAGATATGTCAACTTTATCTGGATGGACTAAAAGTAACAATGGTTTTTATCTATCTGGGTTCGGTTCTAGTTATGCAATATACCAAGTCTATTCAAATATTTTTACTTATTCGACAACAACTTGGGAATCTGGTGGAAAAATAGGTATTACATCTGCTGGTAACCTATGGATAACATTTGAAGGATGGGATGCACTATCGTCTTCAGATGTTCCAACTTGGCTAGCAAATAAAAATGCGGTTTTGTATGGCGTTCTGGCTACTGCCACTGACACCAAAATCACTGACAACAATCTAATAAATCAACTCGAATCGGTGAGCAACGCATACTCATGGAATCCTATAACTTATATCATCGCTTCGAGCGCGGCCACAAATATTCCAATCATCATATCAGCAACCGCCGCAGGAAATATGGACGGTACGATTACAAATAGCGGAAACACGACTGCAAGACCAAAGCTCACGATTTACGGATCAGGCGATATTGCCATCTATCTAAACGGAGTGCAACTATTCCAAATCGCACTCGGAACAGAAGGGTATATTACCATTGATACAAACGCAATGGAAGCATACAAAGATACAACAGACAATCTCAAAAACAGACTGGTAATAGGCGATTATAGCAACTTCGTGCTAAATCCCGGCGCAAACCAAATCGGATTCAGCGGAAATACGACCATGTGCGTAGTGGAAAACTATTCGAGGTGGCTATAAGGAGGTAACTTTTATGGTGATGGAAGGACTAAACTACCCAACCAAAGATGAACTTAGTTATTATACAACCGAGCGAAACACCGGCAGCAAATGGACAGATGGATCTACGATTTACAAAAAAACCGTTGAACTCGGTGCATTGCCTAACGCTACAAGCAAATCAGTGTCGCATAGTATTTCCGGCATAAAAACTATTGTTAAAATCGAAGGCTTTGCGACAGCCAGCGGCAGAAGTTTGCCATTGCCTCATGTATCAACGGACATCAGCACTTGCATTCAAATAGACGCAAATAGGACTGCTGTAACGGTCAACACTGTGAGCCATGACCGCTCAAGCTTTACTGGATACGCTACGATTTACTACACCAAATTCGTGAATCCTATTATTGAGGTGACTACCGCTGGTGTAGCTGGTAGCACAGATGCGGTAGCAACTATTACATTCAATGACTATGGCACACTAACGCAAATTAAAGCGACCAATACCGGTGGAGGTTCTTCGGTAGTATCCATCTACCCTGGCGATAATTCTACGCTTTCGGGTAATACGCTCACGGTCAAAACCAGCAAATCGGCCGCGTCATACTGGAGAAACTTTGTGGCGACATTTACAAGCGCAGATAGCGTTACTACAACGCTCACTTTCGATCCATTCACAGCAGGAACATACGGAGGCAGCAACTAATGATAAAGCTATTTGGACAGACAGATAAGACATTCACCAGCAATGGCGACAAGACCATTCTCCCGCTGCGCGCGGTCATACATAAAGCAGATAACTCCGATTTCTATCTAGACTTGACGACTTCTCTGCAATACGTTGACGACCTTACAGAAGGGCGCATAATCGTAGCGCCAACACCGCAAGGCGAGCAAGCCTTTAGAGTGGGAAATGTGCAAAAGACCAAAAACAAGATAACTACCCGCTGCTGGCACGTTTTCTACGATACCGAAAATTATTTAATAGAAGACTCAAGAGCGGTCAATATGACCTTAAATGCTGCGCTAGACCATTTCAACGAAAATACAATGCCGGAAAGCCCATTTACAACGCTTTCGGATGTCCAAGGCACAGCTACGCTCTATATAGTGCGAAAATCGTTCTACGAAGCCATACAAGAAGCCATACAGCGATGGGGCGCCGGCCATCTGGTCCGCGATAATTTCAGTATACAAATTCGCGAGTCAATAGGGCAAGATAATGGCGTGCTGGTGCGCTATGGCAAGAACATAAAAGAAATCACCGTGGATTATAACTGGGATAACGTAGTCACACAAATGATGCCGGTAGGCTACGATGGCATTATGCTAGAAGACAAGTACATCTACAGCGACATAAGCTACGATATACCGTACACGAAATGCGTACATTTCGACCAGAACATAGATCAAGAACCATACAAAGACGAAAACGGCAACCTGGACCAGGAAGCTTATGAGGAAGCCCTCCGCGCCGACCTATTTGCGCAGGCGCAAGCCTACATAGAAATAAACCAATATCCGCAAGTGAACTACCAGCTCGCAGCTAACCTCGAAAAAATCTCGGACATTGGCGATACGATAATGGTAGATGATGAGCGGCTAGGCGTAAAAATCACAACAAACTTGATTTCCTACGACTACGACTGCATCCTGGGCAAATACACGAACTTAGAATTTGGCAATTTCAAACCCCAGCTGTCGAACTTAGTGAGCAGCATCACTAACCAAACGCAGCAAATGGTCCAAGAAAGCACACAAGTTATTCAGATAGGACTAGAAGCGGAACTGGCATTAGCGCAAGAGAAGATATGGGGAGCGCTCGGAAATAGCTATGTGATATATGATGGCGATAAAATTCTAGTAGTGGACAGACTCCCGAAGGAAACCGCAACGAATGTGATAATGATAAATAACGGCGGCATCGGGTTTTCAAATACCGGAATTACCGGCACCTTCGCTAGTGCATGGACAATAGACAACGTGCTTAATATGGAGCAAATAAACGTCATCAACTTAACCGCAGACTTAATAAAAGGCGGCACCCTAAAGCTTGGCTCTAAATTGAACCAGAGCGGAATCCTGCAGCTATTTGATGAAGCCAACAGCCTAATAGGGCAGCTAGACAAAGATGGCCTTAAAATGTACGGCCAGGATGGCGGCTATGTAATGTTTAACGAAGAAGTAGGGTTTGCCGGTTATGACCGCAATAACAATAAAATTTATTGGGTAGATAAAGACGAGTTCCATATGAAAAAAAGCGTGGTAGAAGAAGAAATCACGCTATGCAACAAGCTGCGCTTCATCCCGATAACTATAACTGATGGCAATAATAACATAATAAACGATGGCATCGGCTTGGTGTCTGTAGGAGGTGACTAGAAATGGCTAGTAGTGGCTCATTTAATACTGGTGGGTATGGCAGCGGTGATTGGTATAGATACTTGAACTTTTCATGGAGCATACAAAGTCAGAGCATCGCCAATAACACTACCACTATTAGCTGGACACTAAAAGGCGCGGGCGGTGCAACTAACAACTGGTATGTGTCTGGCCCATTCAGAGTAGTCATAGATGGCGTAGAGCGGTATTATTCCGATACAAGAATAAACCTCCAAAATGGTACCGTAGTAGCATCCGGTACGGTTACGATGTCACATAATAGTGTTGGCGAGAAATCATTTAGCGCATCAGTAGAAGGTGCGATTTATACCTATGCAATGAACGTGTCTGGTAGTGGTAGCTGGTCACTGACAACTATACCGAGACAAGCCAATATAACATCTGCGCCTAACTTTAACGATGATCAGAACCCGACCATAGGATATTCGAACCCAGCCGGCGCTAATGTTACCAGCTTGCAAGCTTGTATAGCTAATCTGACTGGCTCAACCATTTACGCAGCCTACAGAGACATCTCTAAGACTGGCTCATCATATACTTTCCAGCTCACGGAGCAAGAGCGCCAGAACCTAAGATATGCGTCGAGAAACAGCAAAACATTGTCGGTAAAATTCTATGTAACGACCGTGATAGGCGGAAATACTTTCTATAGCACTTTGAACCGTACAATGACGATCGTGGATGGCAACCCGACATTCTACATGAATTATAAGGACACCAACGCCACCGTGGTAGCAATTACGAACAATGACCAGCTAATAGTGCGCAACCAAAGTACGCTTCAAGTCAATATTACCGATGCGGTCGCCGTCAAATCTGCATCGCTTGTAGCCGCTTCTTGCGTGCTAAATGGAACAACCTACAGCGGCACTTTCTCTGGGGATTCATGCACATTCAACATTGGCACGGTGAATATATCATCAAATACAAACGCTTCGCTTACGGTCAGAGATAGCCGAGGATTTACAACCACAAAAGACCTCGCAATAACTGTTCTAGACTGGGTGCTTCCGTCGGCAATTATTACGATGCAGCGCCACGATAATTTCTACAGCAACACAGACATTAAAGTAGATGGCAGCATTTCGAGCGTAAACAATCTAAATACGATGACCATTAAAATGAGGTATAAAAAGGTCACAGATAACACTTGGTCAAGCTATGTCACGATGCAAGATAATGTCGCCCAAACCTTCAATCTAGACAACAATTACGAGTGGGATGTTCAAGTGGTTATAACCGATTTATTTGGAAGCACGACATATAATCTAATGCTTTCAAGAGGTATGCCAATTATATACTTTGACCGCAACTCATCTTCTGTAGGAGTAAACTGCTTCCCAAAAGACGTGCAGTCACTAGAGGTGGACGGTGTACCGGTAAACAGAAATATTATGACTTATGGCCTCACTTCGAACATAACTAGTCCGACGGCAAACGCATATACTAAAATCCCGCTAGATAACGAGATCATTACCGGTGCGAGGCTTACTGCGAACAGCAATGGAGTGAAGATCGGCACTGGTGTAAGCAAAGTAATGGTGTCGGCGCAAATGATGGTTGTGTCGAATTCTAAAGCTGGTATTTGCTACCTAAGAATTGTGAAAAATAACAACACCAATCAGACCCTAGCCTGGGCGATCGCAACTGTGCCAGCCGGCAGTGAGTCTATAATATCGATAACTCCAGCGCTTGTCGAGGTTTCAGAAAACGATGTAATTAACCTTATGTATTATGTGCCAGATAACGATGACTACATTTATGGGCAAAATATTTCTACGACTACAACTGGTTCGCTAACATGGATGACTGTTGACGTAGTGGGGTGATGTAATATAATGGAGTTAGGTATGGAAATAGCGGAAATTATAGCAGCAATATTTCAATACGGAGGAACAGTTATAATGGCTGGTTTATTCGTGTGGATGTTCGTGCAAGATAAAACCAAGAACAGTAAGCTGCTTGAGGAAAATACAAAAATGCTCGAAGCGCTTTCGAGAAGCAATGAAACTTTATCTAGAAGCAATGAAAACATAGCAAAATCACTGGACTTAATTCAAAACAATATGATAACCATAGATAATAAGGTAGATCGTAATTATTCGGAGATTCTGAAGTCTGAAAAATACTAGGTCCATGGTACAATATAAGCATTGGCACATTTACAATGCAGGAGGTATGCACCATGAAAAAAACTAAAAATCGCAGCAGGCAAAGTCACACCAATGGAAGTCGCGAAGACTTCCACCACTAGCAGCGCACTTTCTTTACCAGCGTAAACATTGGCAGCAAGGTTATGCAAAAGCCTTGCGAAACTACTGGTATTGCGGCGCGTATATCCCGCAAAACACCCTTCACCGCACAATCCACAGCAAACTGCATGATATCCCAGTACCGAATGGCAGAGACTGCAAAAGAGCATACGAGGAACTAGTAAGAAGGGAACGCGATGGGCTGATCGCTAATACTGACCCACCTGCGCTTCGTCTCGACTTTCTCATCGAAATGTTCAAGGACAAATGCCCGGCCACCACGGCCATGCTCGAATGGCAGCGGTCAATTATTGAAAAACACTACAAAAATGTGCCGTGAACCTTAGCCCTCCATTTGGAGGGCTTTCCAGACGATAGTTATATCGTCTTTTTTGATTTTACGTAATGTCGTAAAATATCGTATTAAAGAAAAACGCCGGAAGTTGGAATAAGACGTTTACATATTCCACGTTATGTAAACAAAAAAGCCCAAAGCGTTTACATTGGGCTAAAACTGTGCCAGCAAATACAAGCTGCGTGGCTGATATAGTTTAATGTACATATTATATCACGGTTTTGCACAATTCCACAGGCTTTTCCACAAGAAAAAGACCTAGCCGAAGCTAAGTCAATTTCATAACCATTGACGGTCTCGCATTTAGTACCGACAGCATTCCTACTTTCGTTATCTGGGGATGTAGGTGTCCTACATAATTATATCACAAAAAAGCCACCTCGCAGTTTGAAGTGACTCTTTCGCTACTTGATAAGATCGAATGGGCTTAGGATTTAATTATATGCTAAACGAATACTTGTGTCAAATCGGCACAAAATATTAGCATGAAACATACAATATTTATTTTAGTCGCAATGTTGTTCTTAATCATTGGAACGCCACGCGCAGAAGCGCAGCACTGTGAAACGCAAAAAGGCGACAGTATGTGGCGAATTGCTAAACGCTACAAAATACCGTTTAGAGAGATTTTAGAGCTCAACAGGCACTTTCCGAACCCAAACCTTATTCACCCAAATGATGATATCCAACTGCCAGACGGAGAACACGGCCAAAGCACTGACCAGCCGAATACTAGTTTAGGCAAGGAAATTGCCGAGCAAGCTGGCTCTACGGTGCAAGCCGATGAGGTGCTGGAATTGGTGAACCAGGAACGCGCAAAACAAGGCTTGAAGGCATTGACACTATCGGACGAGCTGACAAATGTGGCCACGATAAAGGCTAAAGATATGCGCGACAAAAACTATTTCGACCACACTTCACCTACATATGGATCACCGTTCGAAATGATGCGCCAGTTCGGAGTGCAATACTCAAGTGCCGGCGAAAACATCGCAGCTGGCCAAAAAACATCTCAAGAGGTCATGAACGCGTGGATGAATTCTAGCGGACACAGAGCCAACATCCTTAATAAAGATTACGAGCAGCTAGGCGTGGGATACGTGCAAGGTGGATCATACGGAACTTATTGGGTGCAGATGTTTAAAAAATAATTATATGGGCATAATTATACTGGGGTAGTGGTATATGTAGTCTCCTTTGAAAGCGTTAAGGCCGCCGGTGTGGGCGGCTTTTTGCTTGTGCAAAACTATCAGAAAATTATCTAAAATACTATTGCAATATAAGTAATACTGTAATAAAATGGAAATATAACATAAACGAAAGGAAAGATATGCATGAGCACAAACGTTAAAAAGAAAAGCACAGCTGGCGGTGGAAAGTTTAGCTATAAATACACTGACCTAGCCACAATACACGAAGAATTAGAAGCCCAAGGCATTACATACTATCAATACACTGAGTTTGATGAAAAGGCTGGCGCAGACTACATCTACACGGTCATTATAAAGGATGGGCAAGAAAGCAAGCCACTCCGCGGCGTGAAGATAGTGGCCGGAGAAACACTGGCCGGCGGGAATGCTGCGCAGCAGTACGGATCAGCCTTGACCTATGCGCGCCGCTATTCACTTCTCATGGCGCTAGGCTGGGCGACAGAAGACGATGATGCAGCAACCGCCGGAGCAGCGCCAGCAAAGCCACAAAACTATCATGGCCATACAGATGACCGGCTGGACTTCGACAAACTCAAAGCTTGGCTTGAAACTTTGCAGACCGTGGAAGAAGTAGAAGCAGCTAAGATTCAATGCCTTGCAAAGCATGGACCAAAGATGACAGAAAAGCAGCGTGGCGCGGTAAATCGCATTTTCGCAACTAGAATAGATTACATACAAGATAAAGACGAGCCAAGCGGCTGGCAAGAAGCAATAAAAGCATAAAGGAGGAAAATGGAACTAAGAAATAAGAAAACTGGGGAGGTAAAAGATATTCAGAAAGTTATCTGTGAGGGTGTTCTAACCCATGCTGAATATTCTCTTGCAGAGCTAAACAAGGAGTGGGAAGATGCGCCAAAAGTAAAACCAAAGAAACTGCCGTATATTTTTCCCGCCAAAGTTAGGAGGGCGGTGTTAGCTTGGCTAAAAGCTCAAGATAACCCTATAGAGGAAATTAGCATTTTATTGCATACTTATTATGATACTAAAGAAGTGGACAGTGATGGATATTACTTTTATACGCTGTATGGCTATGTAAAAGAATCCAATAAAAACTTAGTCGCGAATCAACTTGATATTAGGCTAAAAAAACCGTTTGAGTATGATGAGGGTAAAGATTATACACCAGCGGAATTAGGTATTTACTATTGTGGAGGTGAAAAATGCACGAAATAACACTTACATATCATGGCGTGATATACAGCAAAAAGAACAGTAAGCGGATTGTCACTAACTGGCGGACTCGTAAGCCCATTATTGTGTCGAATCGCAACGCTAAGAACCAAGAGGCTGCGATGGGTTGGGAGTTCAGAGCGCAAGCGCGTAAAGAGGGCTGGAGGTCGCTAGGATTAAAAAGAAAAGACAGCGCCGAGCGGCAGTACAAAATAGAGATAAAAGTATGGCAAAAAGACTTGCGCCGGCGCGATCTGGATAACCAAGCTACCGCTATTCTAGATGGCTTGGTAGCAGCGGGAGTTATACCGGATGACTCATGCGACCTAGTGCCAAAGCTTTCAATACAATACCAAGGCGTAGATGTCGAGAACCCAAGAGCAGAAGTTAAAATAAAGGAAATAGTATGGATGAACTAGCAAAGATACAAGTACGCCGAGCAATGCGCGAAGCGCGTAACACGGTAGGTAGTGCAGCGCACGGTAAAGATTTAATAGAGCGCGCGGTCCTTGTAACAATAGATTGCTACGAAGAATGCTTAATTAAATACTTGGGATTGGAGCAAGACGATGACAACGGAAGCAAATAAAAGAGCGTCTAAAAAGTATGACCAAAAATATACTAAAATGATATCGGTTAAACTTAACAAAAGAACCGATGCGGATATATTCGAGCATTTACATGACATAGAGAATAAGCAAAGCTACATAAAGACGTTAATCCGTAAAGAAATGAAGGAGGTAAAATGAGCGCTACATTAACATTATTACATAAAAGTAGCGGCGAAATGCGCCATGTGTGGTTTAGGTTCAGCTTTATGAGTTTTAGTGGCTTGCCGATAGAAATACATAACCTAGACACCAACACCGTTTACTACTACTACAGCTTTGAGAAACTCGCAGAAGAATGGGAATTCCCAGCGGAGGAAATAGATGAAACTTAGTATAATTATACCAGTGTATAACAAAGCGCCATTTTTAAAACGCTGCTTAGATAGCGTGGCGAGCCAAATAAACAATGCTGTCCAAGTAATCCTTATAGATGATGGTTCAACCGATGGCAGCGCCGAAATATGTGATGATTATAGCGATAGATTTGAAATATACCATGCAGAATCGAATATGGGTGTTTCGGTAGCGCGTAACTTCGGAATTAAAAAAGCCAAAGGTGAGTACATAAGCTTTCTAGACGCAGATGATTTACTTGCAGCAGGCGCAATAAAAGAACTGCTAAAAGAAGCGCAAAAAGGAAAAAACATTATTCAATTTTGCCAGTTTAGATGCAGGACTTACGAAACGCTGAATTACACACCATACGGCTCTCCAGAAGGCAATTATAGTTTCGACTTCATTCCTAAATACTGGGTTATGGTGTGGAATAAGATATACAAGCGCAGCTTCCTAGCAGAGAACCATATTGAGTTTAAAAAAGGTATGCAATTTGGAGAAGATACTCTATTTAACGCGGAGTGCATATTAGCGAATGACGGCCTTTATCACGCTTCACAAACTACAGTAATCCATTGTTTAGATGATAAAAATTCGCTTTGCAGAGGCGGTGCAAATTACGATCGCATTAAAAGACTAGATGATGAACTATGCAAATTGGCAGACGAGCAGACAAATCCAACAAAAAAAATGTGGGTTGACACAGCAATTAACGAGCATCGTGGTTCAAAGTTCTATCAAAAACATGGATTCAATAAAGAGTTCAGAGGTAAATTTGATGTGGTATATTTTGTGAAAAATACCCCGGTCAACGAAGAACTTAAATACTCGCTCCGCTCAGTAGAAAAGAACTGGAATTTTAGAAACGTGGTGTTCTATGGAGGGTGTCCGGAGGACATAGTGCCAGACAAACACTACCAAGTGGCGCAGAACCAAATAAGCAAGTGGGATAATGTTCGTATGATGATAGCAGAAGCCTGCAGGAATCCAAACCTCACCCCAAACATCTGGATATTCAATGACGACTTCTTCGTAATGAAACCAAATTTAGAAGATAGGCCACCGCAGTATAATGGCGACTTGTTTGTTCATGCGGAGCGCGTAGAAAGACGCCACGGCGGCCGGCCCACTGAATGGTCGCAAAGGCTCAGACAACTCGCGATGACACTAGTGTCTGCCGGTAGACCTACGTTTAACTATGAAGTGCATAAGCCAATGCTCATAAACCGTAAGAAGGCACTAGAGGTTCTAGATAGATTTCAAGGTATACCAGGATTCCGTGGCCTATACGGCAACTACTGGATGATCGGCGGCGAAAACAAACACGATATGAAAGTTCAAGTGTTAAACTTTGACGTCAACCGAGTTAAAAACTGGGAGTTTATTTCTACGCAGGACGAAAGCTTTGAGTCTGGCAGTATTGGCAGATTCATTAAAAGTAAGTTCCCCAATAAAAGCAGATTCGAAAAATAATTAATAAGGAGCAATATGAATAAAATGGTCAAAAGAATATTAATCGCGGTCCTAGCTTTAATTGGCCTGGTCGCTATAATCTCGTACAACACTCCGAACACAGATTCTAATAAATATGGAGCGGAAGCGGTGCGCATTTTAGAAAAGTACAAAAGCTTTGATATAGATGCCAAAGAAGCGGCCAGAAGACTGGATAGTCTAATGAAAGAAGTTAGAACCCAAAAAAATGCCGCCAAGAGCGAAAAAGAAGAAAACAAATTGTCTCTGCTCTGGCTTGACTTGGTTTCTATACACACAAAACTCTACCACTACGGAACAGCCACCGGCTACGAAATAGACGAGGCGATCAAATCAATAAAAGAACACAGTTAGTGACACAGAAGCGGAGCTCGAAGCTCCGCTTTTTGTTAGAAAAAATACTTGCTTTATAGGTAATACCGAGATATAATGTAATTGTAAGATAAACGAAAGGATGAACCAAACATGGACAACAAAACAAAGAAAAACCAATACTACCTAATCTACCACGGAGACTGCGAATACGCGAGCTACGCGGTAGTCGGAATCGAAGCGGTATACGAACAAATCAAGTGGGAAACCGAAAACGGAAAAGTCGACTACCGAATCCGAAAAGTAAGCCTAAGAGAATGGGTAAACGAGCAACTGAGCTGGGAAGACGAAGGCACAGACCTAGAGCGCGAAGCTGGAATCTACGAACTGGCCGCGACACTAGCAAAACAAGACATGGAAAACCAATAACACAGAAGCGGGTCGCCTCCGGGCGGCCTGCAAAACATCAAGGAGGAAAACATATGAAAAACAAATCTGAAGCACAAAAAAGAGCATCAAGAAAGTACGATCAGCATAATACTAAAGTAGTGACACTGAAACTTAACAAGACCACGGATGCAGATATCCTGGAGCAGCTAGAACGTAGCGAAAACAAGCAGGGCTACATTAAGCAGCTAATAAGGAACGACATCATGGGAGGCAGAGCGTAGGCTCTGCCTTCTTGGTTAGTACTCGACGTCTCCAGCAGCCAAGGCTTCGAAGAATTCGTCCATCTGGCTGATATTGAGCGGGTCGAGCGGTTCGAATCGTTCTTCCATGTCCACATAATAACTCACCTTCTTATAAAGTCAAATATACAAGAAGCACTTTTCCACAACCATACCCCTGGCAATTAGGCCCGGTTTCTTAAATCCTTTCGGCTAATCTCGGCACTTAAGCAAACATAGGGCTGACCTGATGAGGCGCAATCCCCAGTATGGGCAAAAGGAAAGACGACCAGGTGAAGTTCGATGCGGTCGTCATGCACGACAATCTTTTCAATTAACTTGTCAAACAAATTCTTGATGAGCTCGTCATTATTCGAGCCGTGAAGCGTTAAAAGCTCGGAAAGGTATAAATACACGGCTTCCGGACTAATCGCGCCACGTAGGGCCGTTTGTAGCGAAATGAGCGCATTCTCAACGTCCAGCAGCTCCTGCTTATAATAAGCGCTGTCCGCATCACCCTGGGCCTCGGTGATTTTCTCCTCGTAGACATCCCGTCGAATCTTCTGAAGAATGCCTTCAATCTTCTCCTTACGCTTGGATAATTTGTCACGCTTGGCCTGCATATCATCCGCAGAATCACCAGCAGCAGTAGAGATTTGCGCAGCAATAGAGCGCATGGCTTCCTCGTTCAAAATATGCTTCTTAATTTGGTCAAGACAGTATTGGTCGATTTGGTCCTTGCGGACATTTAAAGCGTCGCAGGTGCCTTTGTTCTTCTTGTTTGCACAGTGATAGTAAGCGTAGTGCCAATTATCGGAGCGCTTGTCGCCCTTATAAGTACCGAACATATGACCGCCGCACTTGGCGCAAATAATCTTCCCAGTAAGGCTGTAGAGACGCTTGGTCCTGCGTGGCTTCGGTAACTTATTCTCAGAATGACGAGCCTGGACCCGATGCCACAAATCCATATCAATAATGGCCGGCACACAATTTTTGAGTACAAGCGGATCATAACCTTTGACGTGATAATGACGCGTGCCAATATAGAACTCGCTTTTAAGAATGCGGGCAATGGTCTGGTGGCCCATAATGTCGCCACGGCGACCTTTGACACCCTGGGTGCGCAGAGAAGTCTGTATAAAGTTGAGAGAGAAGCCGTCCGCGTAAAGCTCGAACATTTCTCGGACTATCTTCGCTTCCGCTTCATTAGGGCGAAACTTTTTGCGTTCCTTGCCGCGTGAAAATTCAGACGTACCATATAACTCATACCCAAAAGGCACAGTAGAGCCAAGATAATAGCCTTGCTGCGCAGCTACGTGCATCCCGGAGCGAACGTGCGCAGCGGTAATGTCAGACTGGAGCTCATGCATGGCAAAAAGGTTGGTGCCGGAAAACTTGCCATGCGGATTGGTCATGTCAATCGGCTCAATTACAGACTGGATCACAATGCCGTACTTTTCATAAAGATCATGGTTGCAGTTCAGCGCTTCCCTAGTATTACGGAAGGAGCGGGAAAAAGAGAACACAATTATTTTGTCAAACTTGCGCTGCGAAGCGTCAAAAAGCATTTTGTCGAACGCGTCACGGCCAGCGACTTTCTTCCCGGTCTTAGCCTCATCAATATATTTGTCCACAAGCTCATAGCCTTGTGTCTCGATAAATTTTGTGCATTCGTCTACTTGATACTCGATAGAGAATGACTCCCTTTGCTTATGAGATGAATAACGAATATAGATAACAGCTTTAGTTTTCTTCATGATATAACATTCCTTTTCTACAGATATAACAGTTTACAGAGGCCGAAGCCTCACTTTTTCAATTTAAGATATAACAATGCGATTTCACGATAAATATCGTCCTTAGTCGCTTGGCATACATCGTCGCTCATAAATAGATCACGAGCGCGCGCTAGCAAATCCTGTGCCTCATCGGCCGCGGCCAGGTCAAAGTAATCCAAACTCACACCATAAAACTCCGCCAGGCGACCTAAATCCGTCAAGGATGGAAGCCGGCGACCTATTTCATAGTTACTAAGCGTGGAGCGCTTAAGACCTAAAACGTCCGCTACATATTGTTGCGAAAAGCAGCGAGCCTTTCGTAAGGATTGCAACTTTGAGCCAATAGAACTACTCACATAATCACACCCTCATCAATTAGATTGCGCAGTCTGGAACCTGCGCCGCTAAAGGTATAATAACTTAGGTTGTGTCATAATGCAACCCCAAGTAGAATAGTCGAAAAATTATGTCAACAAAAAAGAGGTATGAATAGGCGAATAATGACGATAATGTTACTGTGCCAAAATGACGCAACTAAGAATAGAGGTGCTTCATATAAGAGCAAACGAATATCTAGACCAAATAAGAAAGCTGCCGGATAGCCGCAAGAAAACCTATAAGCTTTTGCAGGTCAATGGATCGAACAAAACGATGATGGCCGCGGCCAGGGAATATGCAAGAATGGTGGCCAAAGGATACCGGATTTAGAAAGGAGCTGAGATAGTGGCAAATAGATCACTAAAAATATTTAGAGCGCGCTATGGGCTCACGCAGGCCGATATGGCCGAAAAAATGGGATGGTCCAGACAATACTACGCGAAGACCGAAAACGGCCGCAGCTTAGGATCAGTATCGTTTTGGATAAAGATGCAGAACGCTTTTGAAATACCAGATAGGGAGATGTGGCCGCTTGTCAAAGGCACAAAAGATTGAGCGGAAATACGAAACAAAGCTTATAGAGAGAAGCCCAGACCTTACGCAGATCTGGCTCGAAGTGGTGAAACGAATGAAAAGAGGTGATAATTATGGCAAGAGACACTAACGCCGAGTATATGGCCATTCTGGGCGCGCTCGGCGCAGTGATAGAGAATAATAGATCAGACCTGGCGCTGGCGAAATACGACATAGAGCGCCTGGAGGCAAAATTAAAGGCGGCGCACCAAGAGATAGCGGAGCTGAACGCCTTAATACCAATAGTGAACGGTACAAGCCCTGTGGAAAACTCAGACTATCCATACGACAAATAACCACTGGACTTTTGGAAAAATGTGGTATTATTGAACTATGATGGCACTAAGTGAAAAGAGATTCAAACGCAGGGCCTTAGGACACTTGGTGCCCAACAAACCTAAAGCCTTGCGTCTGGGTCTCTTTTCAATATGCCTCTAATAGTAAAACAAAGGAGGTAAAATGAATTACAGACAAATCTATAACAAGCATTACGGAATTAAAATTCCGAAGTGGTACGATATCCATCACCTGGATTTAAACCGCAGTAACAATGAAATACGAAACCTACTATTAATACCAAAAGGCTTGCACGCTAGATATCACTTTCTAATAAATACAACCGAATCTTGCGGAAAAAACAAACTAGAGAAAACCTTTTACGCAGAAATAATAGGAAACGCGCTTAACGGCAACTTGTACAACCTGCAAAACGCTCAGAATTTGATTGAGACAATAATAGAATGCAACAGATGGTATGACTATAAAAAGTACTTAGATGGGGAAATACCAAACATTCATGGGATAGAATTGGAGAATGTAGCATGAACGAGCAAGAGCCAAACTACTATGCGATCATACCGGCAGATATTAGATATGATCAAGACCTCATACCAAATGCAAAACTGCTATATGGTGAGATTACTGCGCTCTGCAATAAAAAAGGCTATTGTTGGGCAACCAATGACTATTTTGCTGAGCTGTACAAAACAAGCGAAAAAACCATATCACGCTGGGTAAAAAACCTAGAGGAAAAGGGTTATATCGCTACGACAGTGCAAACATTCAGATACAACGATGGCACAATTAAAAAAATAAGATACATATTTCTGGACAAAAATAAGCTCAACCATATGGACAAAAATAAGCTCAACCATATGGACAAAAATGTCCGTGACCATATGGACAAAGATGTGCCATATAATATTACAAATAATAATACTAAATCTAATAATAATACAGTAAGTAGCGCAAAGCGCTTTACGCCACCGACTTTGAAAGATGTGACTGAATACTGCCTAGAGCGCCGCAATCAGATAAACCCCCAGCAATTCGTGGACTTCTACACTTCTAAAGGCTGGAAGGTGGGGAATTCGCCAATGAAGGACTGGAAAGCATCGGTAAGAACATGGGAACAGAGAGACACCATTAAAAAACCGAAGCTGTCACCCCAGGACGAGGAATTTCTAAAAGAGCTAGAGGCAGACGGATTTTAGGAGGAACCATGCAGAGCATAAAAGATATAATGATCCAGAATCAAAAGCAAAACGACATTCTAACAAAGCAGATGCTGGACCAGATGATTCCAGAAGAAGAATATGTGAAGGATAATGACATCTACTGCAAAAAGTGCGGAGAGCGGCGAACCCGCTTCGGCTTCTCGAGGAAGATATGGATCAAATGTTCCTGCCAGATGGAGCAATGGGAAAAAGAAAACCAGGCCAGCAAAAATATGGAGCGAAAAAGATACCTGGAGCAGCTGCGCCGCGATTCATTACTGGGAGATGAGTACAAAAACGCGACCTTCGACAAGACAGATGTCTACTCGGACAACTTTGCGGCCATCTACGCCAGGTGTGAGAAGTTCTGCGCGAACTTCGAAAAGGTGCTGGAAAAGGGCCACGGCATCTACCTATTCGGCGATAAGGGAACCGGAAAAACGCATCTCACCGCCTGCATAGCCAACGAACTGCTGAATAAAGGCCGCCCGGTCATCTACACAAGCATGGGCGAAATATCCAAGACAATACGTTCGAACTTTGGCAGCAAAGAAATGAACGAAGCCCAGTTCATGCAGCGCCTGCGCGATGTGGACTTCCTCATTATAGATGACTTCGGCACGGAGCGGGTTACGAAGAACGATGACGATCTATGGCTACAAGAAAAGGTCTTCGAGGTGGTCAACAGCCGCTACAATAACCGCAAGCCAATGATATTCACCAGCAACTACTCTCTCCAGGAGATGGTCAAAGAGCGCGGACTCTCCGGCAAGACTGCAGACCGAATCCGAGAAAAATGCGTGGGAATGGAGCTGCGCGGCAAAAGCTACCGACTCAAGAAAAGGGATAAAACAGACTTCGACTTCTAAAACTAAGCTAAAAGGAGTGATTCCTATTAGCCAAGTAGAAATCTGGTCTATGATAGCCAGCTCAGCGATAAACTTCATTGTGGTCTACGTGATCACTGGAGCCAGCCAAAAAGCAACCGTGACAGACATGAAGACAGACCTCAGAAATACCAAAGATGACCTAATGACCGAGCTGAAAGACAGCCGTGAAATATTGATAGCAGAGATAGAGACAGCGACGAATTCCGCCATAGATATTATAAGCGAGACAGTTAAAAACCACGAAGGGATCAACAATGGATGATTTGGAAGCTAAGGAAACTTAAAAATAGATTAAAAAAGCTCATTCTGCGCAAATTAAGATAGCCGAGATAATCAAGGGGTAGGTAACTGCCAACCGCGTCCGGACTATCTTGGCCACCTCACACATCAAAAAGGGAGTATGATTGGTAATGCGAAAAGAAGATCAGAAGCCGAGCGAAACCTCGGAAAAGGTCAAAAATCCGGCTAATAACCCAGCGAAACAATCTGAAACAAGACCAGAAAGACAATAACAAACTTAAGCAAGCTGCTGTTGGCTTGCTTTTTATTTTGCGAAATAATTGTGATATAATTAAATTGCGTCGTACCTTCCATAATCTATTGTGTATGATTTAGTGTACAAAAATGCTACACCTTAAATAAACCCACTAAGTAATAAAACTCGGATATGAGGCACACTCAGAGTCAATAAAATAAAAATTAGGCATAAAATTTCACTCATATAAGTCCCGCTTAGACGCAAGCGGGCATTTTTTATGTAAAGAAAGGGCGGGGTGCACTTCGCGAAACACCCCGCGGCATAAACGAAAGGGTTAGAACAACCCAAACTAATTATAGCATATTTCCCAAAAAGGGTGGCTTTTTCGTATTGTGATATAATAAAAATAAGGAGGTAAAGAAATGGATACAAACGAATTATTAAGATATCTATTCACGCCAGTAGCGCAGGTAGCGCTAATAATGGCAATAGCCGAAATAATTAAAAAAATCGGCTTAGACAAACGATTCATTCCCATAGTGGATGTAGTGCTAGGGTTAGCAATAGGAATCGGGGTGTACATTGTCTATTTTCACATGAACCCAGTAGAAGGAACGCTGATCGGGCTGGCGCTTGGTCTGTCCGCCTGCGGTCTATTCTCTGGAACTAAAAACGTAGTCGAAAAAATTAAGGAGGACTAAAATGGGTAAAAAGAAGCAAGAAAAACAAGAGCAACCAGTAGAAAATAGCAAAGCCGAAGTAGAATCAGCGATGCTAAACGAAATGGATGTAATCGGAGCTGGCGACATTCCAGCGGATGTAAAGGAGAATAAATAATGAGTCATTCACCATTAGCAACAATAAGCGTGCCGGCAAACCCGTCTAACTACACATACGGACGACCAAACGGCGGTATAAACAAGATAACAGTGCATCATATGGCTGGCGTGCTAAGTGCGCAGCGCTGCGGCGAGATATTCCAAGTAGAAGGCCGCGGTGGATCATCGCACTATGGCATCGGCCTGAGCGGCGAAATTGCGGTCTACGTAGAAGAAGAAAACACCGCCTGGACAGACAGTAACTGGGATAGCAACATTCACTCGGTAACCATTGAAAACTCAGACTGTGAAAACGGCGGTGACTGGCCGGTCTCTGATGCAACATTTAACTCACTGGTCAAGCTTTGCGCAGACATTGCTAAGCGCAACGGCCTAGGCAAGCTAGTACCAGGTCAGAACCTAACCTGGCACTCAATGTATGCAGCGACTTCTTGCCCCGGCAATTATCTACGCAGCAAAATGAGCGAGCTAGCGGATAGGGCTAACGCGATTAACTACCCAACACCTGCACCTACGCCAACCCCAACACCAACCCCCTCGACTGGCATCAAAGTGGGCGATAAAGTAACCCTAAAAAGCTGGGTCGATTACTACGGAACCCCCCTTCTGCAGACAAGAGATTACTACTACGTTAGCGAGATAAGTGGCAACCGCGCGGTCCTTCGGGCAGACAGCGTAGATGGCACGGTATATTGTGCAGCTAATACCTCGAACCTAGTGAAAGTAGGCGGCAGCTCACCAGCTCCAGCGCCAAGCACTGGCTTCAAAGTAGGCGACAAAGTATTGCCGATCACCTATGTAGACTTCACCGGAACGCCGCTCTACAAGACGCGCGACTTCTACTACATCAGCCAACTAGACGGCAAAAGAGCAGTACTCCGCGCAGACGATCCATACAACGGTCCAATCTACGCAGCGGTGAACACGGACAACCTACGGCTGGTGTAAGCCATGTGGAAAAGCTGCCCAAGATGTGGGAAAATCCACAAAAGCGGCCAGGAATGCCCGGTAGGTAGGATGAGAATAGCCACCCAGGAAAGCAAACTAAGGAATACGTATGCGTGGCACACAAAAGCGGAGCAAATAAAAAAAGACAGCAAGTATCTCTGTCCGGTCTGCAAAGAAGAAGGAGTCTACACTTACGCAGACCTGGAGACACATCACATTGAAAAGCTGAAAGACTCCCCCGACAAGCTCCTGGACAACTACAATCTCATCCCGCTATGCGTGAAACACCACAAAATGGCGGACAACGGCGAAATAAGTGCAGATCATCTCCGCGAACTGGCCAGACAAAGAGAAGAAGGTGAGGATTAAACCCCCCACCTTCCTTTTTTTCGATCCAAACGAAGTGGGAACATAGGTTCACTTAAATTACCCCCCAACCCCAGAAAAAATAAAAGCTCCAGGAGGGGAACATAGATTCACTAAGTTTCCCCCCCACCTTGGAAAAAATCGAATGGCCAAATTGGTAACATAGATTCACTAGAAGCCTAGTGGCTAAAAGCTAGTGCCATTATAGCTTACTAAAAACATTAAAAAAAGGCCTAAAAAGACTAGCTTTCTAGGTAATACCGATATATAATGTACTTGTAACGCAAACGAAAGGATAGATGAAAAAATGAGAGTAGCACTAAGAATGAGAGCAAACGAAGGATACAACGCGGAGCAAGCCGCAGAGAAAGGAACAATCACGGTGGGAGAGCTACGCGAGCTGCTCGAAGGGCTAGAAGACGACACAGAAATCGTGACGCTGGACCTGAACAACGGCCGCGGAGCGAGATGGGGAACCATCGACCGCTGGGAAGCGATCGCCGAGTTCCAAGACGACGAAGAATAAAGGCACGCTGAACGAGGGGAGGTCGCCTGAAAAGGCGGCCTTCTTTTAGCTAGACGCCCTAGACGCTCGCCCTATATATGTTGACACGCCTCGCCGCTATTGGCACGCTTGGCACGCCCCAGCCAAAAAAAAATGGTGGCACGCTCTGGCTCGCCAAAATAGGTTGGCACGCTTCGGCCTCCAAAAATTTGCTGGCACGCCCTGGCCCTCGAAAAAAATCACTGGCACGCCCTAGGCCTGCACGCCCTGGCCCTACACGCCCAGGGGTCAACAGAGGTCGCCGGCACGCCCAACAGAGGTCGACAGACGCCAACAGGGGTCAACAGAGGCGGCCAACACGGCCAACAGATTACCGCCAGGGGTACCCGGCCACGATCACGGCCCAGGCCCAACCGGCAAGTCCAATAAAGCATACCCCGAAGCCGAAGTCAAGCAGAAGCCCGAAGCGCCAACCATTATTAATTGAGAGCCGGCCAAGCGCCCACCGGCCACGACGATCAACAGAGGTCGCCAAAAAGTTTTCCACAGCCGAGCCAACAGAGGTGAAGCCGGGCCAATAACAGAGGTAAAGCCCGGAGCCTGTGGAAAAGTCAAAAACAAAAAAAGTCCAAAAAAACACTTGACTTATAGGTAATACCGATATACAATAGAGGCAGAACAACAAAAGAAACGAAAGGAACAACAATGAACAACCAAGCAACAACCAAAAACAACCAAGCCGCAGCCGCAGCCGCAGCCAAGGCCGAAGCAGAAGCCAGCGCAACCAGAGAATGGCCCGCCGAAGCCGAAGACATCAAGCAAGCCTACGAACACGCAGCCAAGGCCAAGGGAGAAGCCGAAGAAGCCGAGAAGCTCGCAGACGACGCAGAACTATACGCCGCAGGAGCCGAAGCCGCGGCCTCCGAAGCAGAAACCTACATCGAAAGGCTGCAGGAAGCCCTAGAGAGAAAGCGCGAAGAAGCCGAGGAAGCCTGCGCCGCCGCCCGAAGCGCCCGGGCCGCAGCCAAAAGCGCCCGCGAGCAGGCCAACTACGCAATAGCCACAATCGGAGCATACCACGCCGCCCGAAGCGCCGGGGAAACACGAAGCCAAGCACTCCAGCAAGCCGCAACGGACGCCATCAGGGCCCTAGGAGTCACCAGACGCACCGACACCGAAGGCGACATCAGAGACGGAGGCGGAGACTGCGGGCTCAGCAACGCGGTAGGGTGCCTCTACGAGAACGCAAGGGAAGAGCGCGAAGCCGCCGACCACTACCTCGACGCCGCAGAAGACGCAGCAGCACTAGCGAGGAAGGAACTAGACGAATAAGCCGCAACCACCAATCCGGAGCGCCGGCCGGCCAAGCCCGGCGCAAGCAACCAACAACAACGAAAGGAACAACAATGAACAACCAACCAACCAACAACAACCAGACCAACAAAAAGGCGGACCAGGAAGTAGCCCGGGCCGCAGAAGCCAACGCCAACGCAGCGAGCGCAGCACTAGCCGCAGCCAGAATCGCCGCAACCGCCGCCGAAGCCGACGAAGCAGAAGCACTAGGGTGGCAAGTAAAAGACGCCGCAAGCGCCGCAGCAGGAGCCGCAAGCGCGCTCCGCGACGCAACCCGGGCCGCAGACGCCGCCGAAGCCGACGCCGCGGCACTAGCGGCAACCGAGGCAGAAGAATACGCGAAGGTCGCAGAGGCCCACTACGAAGCAGCCCGCGCAATCGCCCGGGCCGCAAGCGCCGCAGAAGACGCAGCGATAGCAGAAGAAGCAATCCGCCGCAACGCGAAGAACGGCACGGACACAGCCGAAGCCGAAGCAGAAGCCCGCAAGTGGAAGCAACGAGCCGCAGCCGCAACCCGGGCCGCAGAAGACGCGGAATACGACGCAGAAGAAGCAGAAGCCAACGCCGACCGCAGAATCTACAACCTGCGCCACCCACGCTAAGCCGCAACCACCAATCCGGAGCGCCGGCCGGGAAGAACCGGCGCAGAAAGAAAGGAAAGAACGATGAAAAACACCACAATAACGATCACAAAAGAGCAGGCAGAGACGGCCGCAGAAGCGCTGGAATGGATGCAAGAAGACATCGAAAGCTTCCACTTCGACGGATGCGAGTACGAAGACGACCCAGAAGCCGCCACCGCCGAGCTCGAGTCCAAGCAGAGACGCTACGCCGCCACCGAAGCGGCCATCCGAGCCCTGCTGACCGCCGCAGAAGCAACCGAAGCGCAGTAGCCCGCGCCGCAAGCAAGCACAAGGACCGCCCAAAAGGCGGCCTTTTTTGGCCCCCAGAAGCCCGCAGGAAGCGCGGAAGGCCCGAAGACGCATAAAGAACCACACGGAAGCGCAGAAGGGCCGCGTTCGGCCAGGAAAAACGCCAATCCGCAACAACTGCGTGAATCAAGCGGCAGCAACCGCAACCACGGCCAAGCCAAGCGCCAAGCGCGCCTTCGGTCTTTCCACAAGGTTTTCCACATTTCCACATTTCCACAATTCCACCGGCTTTTCCACAAGCGCGAGCCACAGCACCAGCACCAAGCCGCAACCGCCGACCACGAAGCCCGCAACCGCAACCACGGCCAAGCCGCAAGCCAATCCGCAACAACTGCGAGCAACAGCAAGCGCAGCCAAGCGCAACCAACCCGGCAACCGCCAAGCGCCCAGAAGCGCGGCCACGAAGCCAAGCGCCAATCCGCAACAGCACAACAACACGGCAGCACGAAGCAAGAAGCGCAAGCAACAGCAAGCACGAAGCAAGGCTGGGAAGGCGCAACCTTCGGTCGCAGCAAGCAAGCAGGATCAAGAAGCAAGCAAGCACGAAGCACGAAGCACGAAGCAAGCAAGACGAAGCAACAGCAAGCGCAGCCAAGCGCGCCAAAAAGCAGGGCTGGCTCCAAGGGCCAAGCCAAGCAAGCAGCAGAAGCAGGAGCCGGGAGAAGCGGGAGAAGCCCCCCGGGCCTCATCGGCTCGCCAAAAATAAAAAAAAATAACGACGCGCCCACCTTCGTTCACAAAAATTTGAAAAAACCCGTGATTTTGTGGAAAAATGGCGTATAATTAAGGAAAAGGGCCGCTTGCGCCAAAAAATGCGTCAAAACGCAGCAATTTAATAAAAAACGTAATCGAGGATAATGAAATGAAAGATTTGAAGCTCGAAATTATTTATTTGCCCACGGAGCAGCTTACGCCGTACAAAAACAATGCGAAGCTACACCCGCAGGAGCAAATAGACGAAATAAAACGCAGCATCACGCAATTCGGGATGAATGATCCAATTGCGGTCTGCGGACCGGACAATATTATAGTCGAAGGCCACGGCAGGCTCATAGCGTGCCAGCAGCTAGGCATAGAATCGGTGCCGGTCATAAGACTTGACCACTTAACAGAAGATGAGCGCAAGGCATACACACTAGCGCACAATAAGCTAACAATGAACACGGACTTTGACCTGGACCTGCTCCAAAAGGAAATTGAGAGCATTGGGCTAGATATGACAGAGTTCGGATTTGATAATATAGACGAGTCCAACGTAGAGCTAGAAGAAGACGAATACAACTTAGATGATACCGAAGAACGGCCAGAAGCAAAGTCGAAGCTCGGTGAAGTGTACAAGCTCGGAGATCACTATCTAATGTGTGGCGATAGCACCGACGCGAAAAGTGTCGAGCAGCTGATGAGCCTGGGCGGTGGAGTAACGGCAGACATGGTGCTAACCGATCCACCATACAACGTTAACGTTTCAAACAGCGATGGCCTGACCATTGAAAACGACAATATGGACAGCGCATCCTTTTACGAATTTCTCGACAAAGCTTTCGCAAACCTCAGCAAAGCGCTAAAACAAGGTGGCGCATTCTACATATGGTACGGAGACAGCGAAGACGTGACATTCCGAACTACTGCCACTAAAAACGGCTTGTCGATAAGACAATGCTTGATATGGGTAAAGAATAGCTTCAACCTTGGCCGCCAGGACTACCAATGGCGACACGAACCATGCCTCTACGGCTGGAAGGAAGGCGATGGCCACTACTTCATCTACGATCGGACGCAAGACACCGTAATAGAGCAAAAGCCAATAGACATCGAGAACATGACATTGGAAGAAGCAACAAAGCTACTGAAACAGATATTCAGCACCCAATGGGAGACTACGGTACTAAAAGAGAACAAACCGACCAAAAACGACCTTCACCCAACAATGAAGCCACTAGCGCTAGTAGGGCGTCTTATTGCTAACAGCTCCAAGAGAGGGGAAGTGGTGCTGGACCTATTCGGAGGGAGCGGCTCGACTCTCATAGCCTGCGAGCAGCTAGGGCGCAAGTGCTACATGATGGAATACGATCCGCACTACGTGGATGCAATTATAGATCGCTGGGAAACTTACACCGGCAAAAAAGCGGAAAAGATAAACTAACCAGAAAGGAATAGAATGTTTGAAAAAGTAAACCCAATGCACCCAGATAAAATTGCGGACCGCATCGCCGGCGCACTTGTCGACTATGCTTACAAAATCGAAGACAACCCGAAAATAGCAGTGGAAGTCTTAATTGGCCACGGCAACTGCCATATAATTGCCGAAACCAGCGTTACTATCCCACTAGAGTTCGTAGAGTACACGGTCGCTAGAATTGCCAAACAAGATGACATTAAGGTCGACTACAGAGAAGTAGCGCAAGATGCGCACCTGGCCGCGAACCAGAATGGAAAGCTCCGATGTGGAGACAACGGTATATTCTCAGGAGTAGAGAGTAATGAGCAAGAAGCGAAGTTGTCTGAGATTGTGCATAAGTTGTACAAGCTGTACCCCACAGACGGCAAATACATCATACGGAAGGGCCAGGAAGGCGATGAGCTAATTGTATGCCAATCATGCACAGACGCTAAGTTTGTTGACCAGGTGCGTGCCTTACTGGAACCAGGAGACCAAATATTTGCTATAAACCCGCTAGGTGAGTGGACCGGTGGTGTAAACGTGGACTCTGGAGCAACGAACCGGAAGCTAGGATCAGACATGGGTAGAGCAGTTACTGGCGGCGGTCTACACGGCAAAGACTTATCGAAGGCAGATGTGAGCTTGAACATTTACGCACACATCAAAGCATTAAACGAAGGATGGCCAGTAGAGATTAGCTGCGCCATTGGCGATGAGATGGTGGATGGAATGGAGTACGGAGACATTGTTGAAATCGCACGAGATTACATAAAGCAACGAGGCGGATTCGAAAAGTTCGCAGAATGGGGATTAATATAATGGCAAAGACATTAAATGAACAAGCACAAGAGATAATTCGCATAGCAGAAGAAAGTGGCGTGCAATCGAACTTCTTCTTCGTGACAACCTTTAAAAGGTACCAAGTGCAGCTAAACAACCTTACACGCGTGGAAAAAGCGCTTCAAGAGGACAAAAGGCCGACAGTTGACAAGTCATACGTCAAGGGGCGCGAAAACATGATGATAAACCCATTGATAGCGCAATACGACAAAGGAACGGATAGCGCGAACAAAACGGTCGCCACTCTGCTACGGATCATAAGAAACTTCGGTGTAAGTGATGGCGAAGAAGAAAAAGAGCGCGATGACTTGATGGCAGCAATAAACGGCGGTGACGACTATGAGGAAGCTGACTGAATGTAAAGCATATCAGTTCTGTGCAGCTACAAAAGACCTCGTTACTACACCAAAATATGTAAAACTCGAGATGGAAGACTTCATGCGCGTCTGTGAGGGCAAAAACGACAAATTCATACTGAGCGGCAAGAAGCTAAAGCAGCTAGAGAACATACTAAAGATACTTATAATGCCAAAGGGCCTAAAGGCCGGCCAACCGCTCTACTACTGCACAATGGGCTACCAATGGCTATTCTACACGGCTATTCTTTGTGAGGTCCACCGCGACAACCAGGACCGGCGGCGCTATGAAACCGGTGTGCTTGAAATCTGCCGCAAAAACTTCAAGACATACACCGTGGCCACGATATTCATTCTGCTGTTCCTTACCGAGCCGAAATTCTCGAAATTCTTCAGCGTAGCGCCGGACGGCACACTTTCAAGAGAAGTGCGCGAAGCTGTGTCGGAAACGCTAAAAAGCTCACCGCTTGTCTATATGGCGGCCGACGCGACCAGGTTCAAAATTCTGCGCGACTCCATAGAATTCAAACCGCAGCAATCGAAATACTTCCCACTATCATACAGCACAAGCCGTATGGACGGCCGTTTGCCAAATGCATTCATCGCAGACGAGGTAGGAGCGCTTCCGAGCAGCTACGCAATAGAAGCTATGCGCTCCGGGCAGCTAAACATACTAAACAAGCTAGGTCTGATCATCTCGACCAAATACCCGACAATAGACAACCCATTCGAAGATGAGGTGAGCTACTCCAAAAAAGTGCTAGACGGACTGGAAAAAGACGATACCCGCTTCGCGCTACTATACGAACCAGACGAAACCAAAGGTTGGGAAACCAACGACCTTATTCTGCAACAATCCAATCCAGTAGCGCTTGAAATCCCGGAAATATGGGCAGACTTGACTAAAAAGCGTGCTTATGCTATAGCGGTAGAAAGTGCGAGGGAAAACTTCGTAACAAAGCACTGCAACATCATATACCAAGGCGTAGGAACTGAAACATACATTGACGTGAAAGATGTGCAAGCTTGCCGAGTAAAAGAAGGGCTAATTGACTGGAGCGGCCGCGTGGTGTACCTTGGGCTAGACCTTTCAATGTCTGGCGATAACACCAGCGTCTCGATGCTGTCGCTTGACGACGACAATAACATTTTAGCCGAGAGCTGGGCCTTCATCCCAGAGGGAAGAATTGATGAAAAAAGCATAACAGAAAAGGTAAACTACCGCGAGCTGATAAAAACCGGTAAAGTAATGGCCTGCGGCGATCGTGTAATCGACTACGGCTTCGTGGAAGCATTTGTGATGAGTATAGAAGAAAAGTACGGAGTACAAGTGCAAGCAATCGGTTACGACCGCTATAACGCCATGAGTACCGCGCAGAAGCTCGAAAACGCCGGATACAACATGGTAGAGGTGAAACAGCACTCCAGCGTGCTGCACCCGCCGACAAAGCTACTAAAAGAAAAGATACTAGGTGGAGAGTTCCGATACGAGAAAAGCCAGCTCTACGAGATAAACTTTCAAAATGCACGATGTACGTATGACACGAACCTTAATCTATACGTGAACAAAAAGAAATCCACTGGCAAGGTAGATATGGTTATATCGACGATTATTGCGACATACCTGCTAGAACAAGACGCGCTGCTAGATATAACGGGCGGGTTCTCGGTGCAAGTGATTTAATTCCAAAATAATTGAAACTGGTGCAGATGTGTTATAATAAAGGTAAAAGGAACTTAATAATATGGCAATATTCGACTTCTTAAGAAAACGAGACAATTCTAACGAAGCCACTCCAGAACCGGCACCAACTCCAGTTGAGCCAGCAGGACCAGAGGACGTGCTGCTGAAAGCTTTAATGTCCGGCGATAAAATTACAAGGGAGCAGGCTATGACCATTCCAGCGGTAAGTGCTGCGGTGGACTTTATTAGCAACACAATCGCGTCAATGCCGGTAAAGCTCTACAGATATGTGGAAAGCACCAAGACCGTAAAGAGCATGGACGATGACCCAAGGGTTCGAATGCTTAACGGTGATACCGGAGACACGCTAGATGGATTTCAGATGAAAAAAGCAGCCGTAGAGGACTATCTCATGGGCTCAGGCGGATACATCTACATAAGAAGGAACCGTAACGATGTTACCGGATTAGTTCACGTTAGCGACAGCTACGTGGCCCCGCAGATCATAAACCCCAACCCCCTACACAAAGACTACGCCCTATTTGTTTTCGACCAGCAATTTGAACTATTTGACTTCGTGAAGATACTACGCAACACAACGACTGGAGCTTACGGCATAGGGCTTACTGAAGAAGTCGAAAAAGCCCTCCAAACGGCCTATCAGACACTCCTATACCAGCTATCATCTGTACAGAACGGCGGTAACAAAAAAGGCTTCTTGAAATCTGAGAAGAAGCTAGACCAAGCAGCCATTGACGCACTAAAGCGCGCTTGGCGGCAATTATATATGACCAATACTGAGAATGTAGTGGTATTAAACAACGGTTTAGAGTTCCAGGAAGCGTCAAACTCCAGCGTGGAGATGCAGCTGAACCAAAACAAGCAAACGCTGACTGACGAGATAAAGAGCATCTTCCACATATACTACGATGACAAAAACGCTGAAAGAAGCTACTACAGAACATTCAAGGAAGCCATCTACCCGATCATAAGAGCATTTGAAACAGCATTGAATAGAGACCTGCTCCTGGAGCGGGAGAAAAAGAGCTACTTCTTCGAGTTCGACGTGAAGGAAATCCTCCGCGTGAATATCAAAGAACGCTACGAGGCATACAAGCTAGCTAAGGAGACCGGCTTCATGACCATTAACGAAATCCGTAAAGCTGAGAACATGGAGCGCGTAGAAGGCATGGATGTCATCAACGTTGGCCTTGCCTCGGTGCTTTACGATGTCAACAGCCATAAATACTACACGCCGAACGTGGACAAGGTAACCGACCCGAATGACGGTCATACCGGCACATCAGACAACCCAACCCCGGACAAAGCTACACAAGAAGAAGATCAGCACTTGATAGAAGAAGATATAAACCATGAAGAATACACCCAGGAAGAAGAAGAAGGGAATGTATTATAAAAATACCTTGAAAGGAGGTACTAAATGAAAGTAAAGATTAGAGCGGATAGCGTAGAAATCGAAGGCTATGTAAACGCCGTAGAACGCGCTTCTAAGCCACTTTGGAGCAGAATAGGGCAATTCATAGAGCGCATATGCAGCGGAGCCTTTAAAAAGGCATTAAAGCGCGCCAATGACGTGGCGATACTACTAAATCATGACTGGAACAGACAATTGGGTTCTATAGCACAAGGGAACCTACAACTAGAGGAAGATAACATAGGTCTCCACGCGCGCGCGGTCATAACCGATCCGGAAGTGATAGAAGATGCACGACGCGGCGATTTAGTAGGATGGTCTTTTGGTTTTAAAGATAGAGATGTAGAGAATGCTATGGAAGACGGTTTGCCACTACGCAAAGTCCGTGATTTAGATTTATTCGAGGTTTCACTTTTGAATAGGAAAATGACGCCAGCCTACAACGGAACGCTGGTTACCACTCGCGCGGTCGATGGCGAGGAAGAAATTCAATTCAGAAGTGAACCACTAATTGCCGAGGAAGTCGAGACAGAAGTTGAAAGGGCTGTGGAAAACTTGACTGCAGACTTGGATAAAAACGAGCGAGCAACAGAGGAAAGCACAGAACAGAACGGAAGTCAAGAGGCCGATGGCTCAAATGTGGAAAAACCTGTGGAAAAAATTGTTAAA
>Ga0310696_10001131_pt1 | contig 39370 bp, 44 predicted proteins | sample AusTroGonzalo_MG_4_FD_203885 | JGI IMG/M metagenome (GOLD analysis project Ga0310696, IMG submission 203885) | Bovine rumen microbial communities from tropical cattle in Woodstock, Queensland, Australia - Gonzalo_02 (v2) (version 2) | ecosystem: Host-associated > Mammals > Digestive system >... | reverse complement strand
ATGTCGATACAATGACGCTCGACAAGACATGGCAAGAAATCTATGACGCTGATTTTGCAGTTCTTCGCATTGTTGACGAAAGAGGAATTCTTACATACATCTGTACGGATTGCGTTATTACCGCGTTTGCAGAAGACCCATATCAGGTGAATTTTGCTCAACCGTCAAGTGAAACCATCGTTGCACAGTTCAACGCGCATACCGCGTCTGATTATCCAGTGCTTAATACAGGCGAATAACCCATCGACCGCAACGAATAGCATGAGGTGAAATATGACCAAGGCTGAAAAGCTCGTGTCAACGAGCTACGAACAAGTGAACAAGGGAATCTACGTGTGGGGCGCACGCGGACAGGATGTGTCTGCGATGACAGCGACTAAGCGCGTGAAGTGGATTACAGAGCGCGAAGAGAGCATGAAGACAACTGCCGCGACCATCGCCAACAACATCAAGCGCGACATCGCGCTGTACAACCAGCGTGTCAAGGCTAACGTGAATCCGATTCTCGCGTTCGACTGTTCGGGGTTCGTGTACTGGGTGCAGAACGCCATCGGTCTCGGATACGGACGTCGGTCCGCTCAGCTCATCTACGATAATCAGTGCAAGCACATTACGGAGAGCGAGCTGACCGCTGGCGATCTCGTGTTTCATTTCGACGGAAAGAAAATCGTACACGTCGGAATCTACGTCGGTGACGGGCTTGTCAACGAGTGCAAGGGCAGAGACGTCGGCGTAGTCACGACTGACTATCGCAATGCCCGCAAGGACAAGAACTACTGGAATCGTTGGGGACGTTTCAAAAAGATTCCCGACCCGCCAAAGCCGAAGCCCGAGCATTATGTCTATGTAAAGGGCGGCAACGTATACGTTCGCAAGGGCGGCTCGACCGCATACAAAGCCATCGGCATCGCGCACAAGGGCGAAACGTACCCGTGTCTCGGAACAGCCGACACTGGCTGGTATCACATTGAATTCAAAGGCAAGGACGGCTACATCTCGAATCGTGCCGATCTGACAGAACTGAGGTAAGAACATGGAACTTGCAAGCGCAATCATCGGAATCCTCGGAGTGGTCGCAGCGATCATCTTCGGATTCCTCGCGTTCAGACGCGGGCAAAAGAAAGACGATCAGGGCGAGGCTCAGCGCCTCACGAAAATGGAGACGACGCTCGACTTTATCTCGGGCAGCGTTTCGCGAATCGAGAACAATCAGCACGAGCAGAGCACGACCGTTGCCGGTCTGTCTGAGCGCGTAACGCGCGTCGAAGCCCGTGTCGATAACCTCGAGAAGAAACAGAAATCCGCATAAGGAGGACAGTAACATGGAACAGAAAAGAACTCAGAGCCCCATCTTCTGGATCGGCTTGGTCGCCTGTGTGTATGAGGCGGTCGTGAACTCCCTCTCGACCGCTGGCGTTGTAATGCCCCCGATCGTCGGCGCGATCGGCGTTGCGCTCGCGACGGTGCTGATCTACTGCAACGGCAATAACCCGAGTCTGAAAGTCTACTAAGGAGGGCAGAGGGGCATCGGAGGGCAGTCCGATGTCAAAGCGATGCAGTCTCTGTACTCGAATCGCGGCTGATTTGTAAGTCACTTTGTAAGTCACTTTTGATTACAAGTATGTGTATAATTGCATAATCAGCGCAAGAGAATAGCGGCTTCGGAATCCCCGTAAGCCGCTATTTATCTGACTATTTGTAACTTCTGAACTGCATATTATATTTCATTATGCAGTGTCCGCAAGGGTTCAAATCCAGTCGCCTCGACCAGAAAAACCCCAGTAACTCTGGGGTTTTTTCATACCCCGAGTTTTGCAATAAGTCACTTTTAAGTCACTTTGATGTAATTGAATCGAACGATGATGTAATTGCATCTGCTGCTCTTTCAAGCTGTCCGCGCATAAAATGACCGTATACGCCGGTCGTGTCCATGTTCTCTGAATGACCGACAACGAGCTTGAGAAGCGTCTCGGGTACGCTCTCCGCGCATACGGAAACGAACGTGTGACGTAGTTCGTAGAGGCTGATGTGTTCGATGCCGTTGTCCTTCTGGAACTTGCACCAGTGCTTGTAGAGATTGCGCTCGTTGAGGTAGCCGCCGTCCTTGTCGGGGAACAACAGGGTGGAGCTGATACCGAATCTGCGCTCCGCGTCTGCCTGATCTCTGAGAATCTTCTCAGCCATCGGCGTGAGTCTGATCTTTCGGACAGCGTTGTCGTTCTTGCCTCGCGTAATCTCGCCGTAGTTATTGCGTGCGCTCGTGATGTACACGTACCCATCGCGCACGTCTGCCTTCGTACGAGCGATCATCTCGCCGGGACGCATGCCGGTCACGAGCTGCCAGCGATATGCGTTCACATAGTAATCCTCGACCAGCTTGCCTCTGAAAGTCACAGTGTTTACATCGAGCACTGTGTTGAGCGCGTCCGGCTGAAGAACATCCTTATGCACCTTCGGCGCGTCACGCGGGATGTCGATGTCCTGTACCTCGAACGTGGTGTAGCGGTTCTTGCGTGCGTACTTGAAGAACGCCACGAAGCACCCGCGAATGTTCTGCAAGGTCTTCTTGCTGAGCCCATCGTTCGCGGCTTTGTTGATGATGCGCTGGATGTCTCCGTTGCTCACATCGTCCACGCGCTTACGCCCGAGCGTCGGCAGTATTCGTACTCGCATGATGTACTCGTACTGTTTGTAAGCCGCCGAGCTCTGCATCTCGCGTGTCGGCTTCAGTGTCTCCAGCCACTCTTGCACACACGTGTGCATGCGTCTGTTCGTGCTCGCAACGCCTGTCTGAATCCATGCGTCAGCCTTAGCGTTGCACTCACGCTTACCGGCAGCTCCGCGAGTGGAACTGTAGAACGTACGCCGCACGCCGTCCATCTGGACTTGCAACTGCCAGCGTTTGTATTTCTCGTTCCACACTGCATTGTTTGTTCTTACTTTCATCTGTTACGCCTCCTTTTCTTCTCGCGTTTCTTTTTCTTCTTATCGCCCATGACAGACGATAGCGGCATCGCGCGGGCTATGTCTGCTTCGCTGAACCTGAACTCCATTCCGTTCTGCCTCGCGAGCTCATCAAGCCCGACTTCAAACCCTTTGATTCTGTCTTTCTCCATGTTGTTTACCTCCTTTATTGATGCGAACATATGTTCGTATGACTGATTATGTTAGCATAGCACCTTTCCGTTTTATCGTACAACAAAGTTCGTACAATTCGAGCGAAAGGTGGTGATAGACGATGAGTAATTTGTTGAATACCGATCAGATTTGCAAGCTCTTCGCCATCAAACAGCGCATCGAACTTGTAGAGCTCGTGCGTGAAGCAGATGACGAACGCTTACGCCTGATGCTGCGGATCATCGAAGCAGATCAACGATCGCTTGAAGACGCTCTGTCGGCATTGAGAAAAGCGTGAGATACAAGTCAAGCTGCTCATCTGGGAGCTGGTCGATAAAGTCGATCAGCTTCTTTCTTTCGCGAGTCATCTCTTTTTCTCGAAGGGGAGAGCCGTCTCTCTCACACCATCCCATTATATAACCGGGGCGTACGTCATATACGCGAGCGAGCTTCTCAATAGTATCACTTGAAATATTGCCTATGACGCCGGTCTCATATCGTGACATTGTCTGTCTTGTTGCGCCGATGATGTTTGCGACTTCTTCGAGAGTCATACTTTTTTCTTCTCTAAGCATGTGCAAACGTTGTGCGATTGTCACGCATATCACCACCTTTCAATGACATTATAACAGGTGGGTGCGAGAATTGCAACAAAATTTTTCAAAAAATCTAAAAAAGGTACTTGACAAGTTACAAAAGTGGTGTTATCATTTGTCACGTAAGCCGTACCAAGCGGCAACGAAAGGAGGTTTGCTCATGGTAAACTCGAACAAGATCATCGGTCTCATCGCAGAGCGCGGTTATACCAGAGAATATGTAGCAAATGCTTTAGGTATTACTACAAATACCTTACGCAGAAAGCTGCAAAGCGGAGTGTTTGATTCAGACGAAATGGAAAAGCTGATCGACATTCTCTCTATCGAAAATCCTTGCGAGATTTTTTTTGCTCATTAAGGTACGTGGCACGTACCAGAACAGGAGGTTCACATGAAAGGCAAGCAAAGAAAGTTTGAACAGTTACGCCGACTTATGGCAACGATGGGCGTGACCTACGCTGACATCTGCGACGCGTGGAACGCAGAGCACCCGCAGCAGTATAAGTACACATCGTACTTCTCCGATCTGATGTGCGGGAAGAAGGACTGGAAGCTGAGCATGTGCTATTTCGTCCTCGACTTCCTCGAGATTCCGCACACGATGTTGAACGTGTACTTCCCGAAGGGAGGCGAGAGCGATGCTGCGGACTATCAGTGAGGTGTTCGCCGGTATGAACGAGCACGCACCGATCATTGTGTGCTTTATGCTCATCGTGTTCTGCGGGATATTCGTAGCCGTTCAGGTCGTCGATAACAAGCGACGGAAGAACGACTCTGACATCATTCAGTATCAGGCACACGTGATCGACGAAGCTGACAAACAGATTAAGCTCCTTCGAGACGAGATCAAATCAGAGCGTGCTCATACGTTCGCGGCTCGTGCAGACTGTAAGCGCGAGTGCTCGAAGAGAGACGCGAAGATCAACCAGCTTGAGACAAAGGTCAACCAGCTCGTCAAGTGGAGCGAGCAGAAATAAGATTGCGCGGGTTTTGGACAGTTTACCGCGCAACCGGGTGGGGCGGGCTTTCTACCTTTCACCGTCCCACCCGCCTCCTGAGTAAAGGTGGAAGGAGGTTCACATGAAAGACATTGATGCTGTCAAGTTACTAAAGGACACGTACCCCGGCATGAGCAAGAGCGTGTACTCACAGGCGAAGAAGCCCGAGTACTACGGCGTAGAGCTCACAGACCTCGCGAAAGCGATGATAGGTCTGAGAAGCCGTAAAAAGGATTTAAGGCGTAAGCCGTATCGGATTACCTTCAGGCTCACAGAAGCCGAATTTACCCAGTTTGAACTCGCGAGAGGGGCAGATACGCGTCAGGACTTCTGCTCCGAGATCGTGAGACAGGCACTTCAAATCTAAATCAAAACATCAAAACGCACAGGAGGTTAAAATCATGCGTAATTCTAAAGCCATCAAGATTGATCCCAGTAAGCTCAGACATGCTGTCAACGTACGTAACATGAAGTTCGGAGAAGCGTCGACCGAGATGGGCTTCAATGCCGCATATCTCAACAACGCTATGGCACGTGGCTGCATCGCACCGAGTGGAGCGATTCTGCTCGAGAAGATGTTTGATATTCCTGTTAGCGAATATCAGTATGTTGAGCCGACTCCCGAGCCCGAGCCCGAGAAGCCCGCTGTCACTGAAGCACCGGCAGCAGCGATCGACTACATCGCGCTTTACAACACCGTCTATCAGGCGATGCTCTCCGCGCTCAGACAGAACGCGAAGGAGATGCGCGAACATCTGTTCGACAAGCCGTGCAAGGAGGTGAGCGCCTCATGATTCACGGGGCACTTTACAAGTGCTCGCGCTGTGGCGCGGAGTTCGAGCGACCGAAGGTCATTACTGGTTATAACATGTCGTTCCCACGAGACTATGACGTGCCGGACGAGTATGTGTGCCCGGAGTGTGACAGCGACGAGTACGAGAAAGCGGACAGGTGCGCCGAGTGTGGAGACGTGTTCTTAGAAAAAGAGCTCGACTGGGGGTTATGTAACAAGTGCCTCGAGTTTGAGGCGGGGTATCGCGCAGCCGAGTATGTGATGAGAGACAGTGAGGCGAGGGACGCGTTCGCGTTCTGGCTTCACTTCAACAGGAAGCACGGTGAAGAACATGAGTGAGTATTTGATAGCTCGCACCTCATGGCTTGACGACATGGAGGGGCTCAGCGATTCGGAGCGAGGGCGGCTGTTCACAGCGCTGCTGATGTTTGCGGCGAGTGGAGAAAAGCAAGAGCCGAGAGGAACTGAGAGAGTCCTGTTCAACAAGATGTGCAGAGAATGTGCAAATGATGTGCAAATGCACAAAGATGATGTGCAAATGAGCAATATAGATATAAATAAACATAAAGACTTATCCACTCAAGTATCTACCAAAGAACGTAAAAACACTACACCGTTTGATACCTTTTGGGATTCATACCCAGTTAAGGTGAACAAGAAGAGATGTGCCGAGTTATGGAAGAAGCTGAACCCTGACGAAGAACTCGTCAAGAATATGCTGTCAAGCATAGAGGCATGGAAGCAGACGCGCCAGTGGCGAGAGGGCTACGTTCCGTACCCTGACACATGGCTGCGAGGGGAGAAGTGGAACGACGAGATTCCCGCCGATCCTCGGAACAGAATAAAGAACACGGGCTACGCGAGCCGCATTATCACAGACGATCAGATACAGTTCGTTGACCTTAACGAAGAGCCGAAGCGTATGCCGAAGAAGAATCCGGCATTGCGCTATGCGCAGACGCCGATCAGCGAAGCTGATTTCAACACGCTGATTGTGGACCTTGAAAATGATTGAAAATGAAAGGAGTTAAACGATATGTTGAGAGCTTTTAGTGAAGACGGACAGGCTGGAGCACGAGCCGGGGGCACGATTACTGTATTGGACGCAATAGACCATTTAAGAAACTTATGAAAGATGAATTTGTAAAGGAAGGTGAGCGCGATGGAGGAACTTTATAAAATGGTTGGCGTACAGCAAGGCTGGCAATGCCCGATCTGTAAGCGCGTCTATTCGCCGACAACGCCTATGTGTTGGTATTGCGGTGGTGCTGTTAAAACAGAGGCGACAACGACAACTGAAGAACCAGTAGTGTCAAATAAAATTGATTGGGCGCATCACGAAAGCGATACGATCGCTCAAATTATGAAAGGCACATACAAGGAGGGATAACGATGTACGACGAACTGATTAAGGCGTTGCGGAACTGCAAAGGACTGTACCCAGACGCATCGTGCGATAAGTGTCCGTATGACAAGCATCCGTATTGTGCATTGGACATGAATCGTGATGCCGCAGACGCGATTGAACGGCTGACGAAAAGATTGCTGATGATTGATGAGGAAGATGCCGATGAGTAACCAGATCGCAACGCTATGCTGGAGCTGCGCGAGAGCGACAGGACACTGCTCGTGGAGCGACGGCAGCTTCACGCCTGTGCCCGGATGGAAGGCGATCAAGACCGTCATCAGAAGCGACCCGAACAAGAAGCAGAACGCTATGGACTCGTTTCTTGTGCTCGACTGCCCGCTGTATGAGGACGATGTAGACCAGTACAGCAAGACGAGGAAGGAGGAATTGAAGTGGTATCGCAAGAGAGAATAACCTTCGATCCTGAGACGCACACGTACACGCTGGACGGTCATGAAGCCCCGAGCGTCACGGAGATCACTCGTTTCCTCCACTACAAAGCTGAGTATGCCGACAAAGAATCGCGAGATCGGGCGGCGCGCAGAGGCACGGCGATCCACGAGCTGACAGAGCTGATCGACTACGGCGAACAGGTCGAAGTACCGACAGAACTACGCGGTTACATACAGGCGTGGGAGAACTTCAAGCGAGACTACCGTGTGAAGATCACAGCGATTGAGTCTGTTGTTGGTGGGTACATCACACATTTCCATGTGTGGGAATTGTGCGGGACTGTTGACAGGTTCGCTGAGATTGAGGGGAAGTTCGGTATCATCGACATCAAGACCGGCACAAAAGTCAACAAGATCGCGCTTCAAGCACAGCTAAATGCGTATCGCATGCTCGCATACGAGGGACTGGACATGTTTATGCTCGGCGTGTATCTGAAGAACGACGGGACGTACACAGTGTACGAAGTGCCAAAGGATGATGAACTTGTCGAGAATCTTTTAACACTGCATCACAAAGAAAGGAGTTCGAGAGAGAGATGGAAGATAACAGTTTGATGGTAGTCGAGCCCGGACAGGCGCTCGCACGTGCGAAGGGTCGAAACTATGAGGTCAGCATCGGACAGACGAGCGTCATGCTCCAGCGCAACGAGGACTTCATGAAGCTTCCAAAGACGAAGCGCCCGACGCTGCTCAAGAGTGGGGCTGAAAAGCTGCAGATGGCGTACCGGCTTCGCGCTGAGTACAAGCTGCTCAACGACCACGCTACCGTCCTGACTGACAGCGACGGTAAGCCGTGGATGAACTACGAGGTATGCTGCTCGCTGTTCGCTGGCGACGTACGCATCTGCGATGGAGTAGGCGCGTCGAACACGCGAGAGAAGTCAAGCGGGTTCGCTTCGGACTACGACATGGCGAACAAGGCGTTCAAGGTTGCGAAGAAGCGCGCGCTCGTGGACGCGATCATCACGGTCACGGGTCTCGGCGGCATGTTCAAACACGACATTGAGGACGATGAGAACGAGAAGGACAGCAACGAGATTGTGACAGCGCCGAAGCCAGATGATCCGATCACGTCGAAGCAGATGACGCGCCTGTATGCGATAGCCGGTCAGCACGGACGCTCGCGCGATGAGGCGAAGCAGATCATTCAGGCGGCTGGCTACGCGTCCAGCAAGGACATCAAGCAGAAAGACTACGACAGAATTTGCGACATGATGGGAGGTACGACGGAATGATTCTTGACATCGGATTATGGGTTGACAAACAGACAGGCGAGACGTACCCGCGCAAGCTCATCCTCGGCAGAGTGGTGAGGGATGGAGAGCTCAAACAGGTCGGCTCTAAAGGAACGAGCCTGTTCACGTTCGGGGTATCGCCCGGTCGCGAGGAAGACATCCTCAACATTAAGCTGTGGAGCTACGACGCAGACGCGAACGCCGACATCAGCAAGGGTGAAGTCCTGTTGATCGAAGCTCGTGAGGAATCGCGAGAGTACAACGGCAGAGAGTACAGAGACTACGTGCCGCTTAACCTCATGCGGGTAGGCACATGCGTGCCCGTGCAAGCAGCGCCGAAGAAGCGCAGCAGCAAAAAGGTTGAGCCTCAAGACCCGAACGATGGGTTCACAGACATCATCAATCCTGAGAATTTACCGTTCTGATGTTCTGGCAAGTCGACGAATATCATGGCTTCCTCGTCGGGTATCTGCATGATGACCCGAAGGACAGCAAAGACAAAACAGGCAAGCGAGTGGTCGTGCTCGATGTTGCATACGGCTCTACACGAGACGAGTACAACAAGCGACGCACGATCCTTCGCATGCCTTGTGTTATCTTCGACGAGTACACGAGCTACGCCCGGACGTTGAAGAAGGGAGACTGCATCATCGCGTTCGGCGGCATAAGACCAGAGCCGCCGAGAGGGTTCAAGATGAATCCGATGATGGTCGGCAAGAAACACTTCGGCTTCATCGGCGGGACAGGCATCACGCGCGCATGGAAAACCGAAGCCGAGGCGTTCACGAAGAATCAAATTGTACATGAGCTGAAGCAAGCGAAGCGTCAGACTAAGAAGCAGAACAGCACAGAGACGGACAAGTTCACGGAGATTAAGAGCGACTGGTATTGAGCATGAAACAGATTAAGTTTGAGGTTCAAGGAAAAGTTATAGGCAAAGCCCGCCCGAGAGTAACACGCAACGGGAACACGTACACACCGGCACGTACACGCCTGTACGAGAACGCGATTCGCGATGCCTTCATCAAGGCTGGAGGGGACAAGTTAAGCGGAACACTGCACGTTGATTACGAGGCAGTCACAGGCATACAGGCGAGCGCGACAAAGCGCGATAGAGCACGTAGACTGTCAGGTCAAGAGCTGTCCACGTCGAAGCCGGACATCGACAACATCGAGAAGGCTTTGCTTGACGCGTTGAACGGCGTAGCATACGCAGATGACGCAAGCGTTGTGTCTGTCCGAGCACTCAAGGGAAGGTATGAACTCGAGCCGCGCTTGATCGTGCGCGTACGCGAGATCGACCCAGAAGAAGTCGCAGAGATTCACGGCTGGATGTGGGGTATATGAAGCTGGACAGATCGCGGTTTCGCCGCACAGTATGGACAGAGCTTTATAACGTACGCAAGTACAGACAGGCGTTGCGTAAGTCTGATGCGCTTGCGGATGATGAGCGTCTGCGTATGACCGCATGGGTCAAGGTCGCTGACGAGATGCTGTCCATTCTGAAGAGCGAGCCCGATGGAAAATCAAAAGCCGCCTTCATCGACGAGCTGTACGGTTTGCACAGACGCCCGCGCGGTTCTGTCCGTTACGTGTTCGCGCGAGCAGTGCTCGAGTATAACATGAGCGAATCGGGTCTCGACAGGTGGCAAGACAATGCCGTATTCATCGCCTGTATTTTAGCCGTAAAGCACGGCGCGATAGACTTGTCGTCGGACGCGTGAAACATGCCTAAAATCGAGTTTGAACACGGTCAGAATGGAAATAAAAAATAACCCCCCGACGAGCCGAAGCCCGAAGGGGGGTTATCTGATTTACGGCACATCACGACACGTGCCATGTTTTATTATACGCTCCGATTGATACGCTTGTCAAGTCTCTCGACAGGGTATTTGCTCTCGAACTCGTCGATGATGCTCAAGAACTCGTCGGGCAAATACGAACGCGCCTTGTCTACGAGCTCTTGCGGGATGCCGTAGTACGCCTCTGCGATGCTGCCGGTAATCGCTGCGATCGTGTCGCTGTCACCGCCGATGCTGACGGCGTTGCGGACCGCGTCCTCAAAGTCTTCAGACTCAAGGAACGCAACGATCGCTTGCGGAACTGTGCCTTGACACGTCTCGTAGAATGTGTACGAATCGCGAATCTCATCGAGTGTAAAGCTGAGGTCGTAGCAGTAGTAGAACTCAACGTGAGCTCGAATCTGGTCTTTGTCCATGTGCATACGTGCGAGGTATATCGCGTCCGCAACAGCAGCAGCACCCTTCATGCCTTCAGGATGGTTGTGTGATACCATCGTGACAGCATCGCTCATGCGCTTGCATGATTTGAGATCGCGTGCCGCCCATGCGACAGGGCTGACTCGCATCGCGGCTCCGTTGCCGAAGCTGTTGTAAGGTCTCTGTATCGGGTCGAATAGCCAGCTCAAGAAGTTCATGCCGTAGCTCAGGTACGGATACTTGCGCCCGATCACACGCATGTAATGCGCCGCGAGCTTAGGCAGACGGTCGACGTTTGCGTTTGTAAGTATCGCTTTAGCGATAGCGACCGTCATCGCCGTGTCATCTGTAAACTCACAGTTGACATCGAACAGCTCAAAGTCTTTGCTCTTGTGGTTGTTGAACTCGAATCGCGAGCCAACAATGTCGCCTATGATTGCTCCCATCATGAGCATCACCTCCTGTGTGGTAATAATTATACGGCAAGTAATAAGCCGTTGTCAATTTGTAGGTAGTCGAACGTAAGCCCGAGCTTCTTTGCGTGGTCTTCGGCTATGCGGTACGCGTCCGAGTGACTCCATAGCCCGAGCTCCAACGGCATGGCGTTGAAGAACAGGTCAACGTCTCCGAACTGATCGTCGCGCTTGCACAGTCTGTACTCGCTGCGTCTGCCGAACTTGTCCCATGCGTTGATGTGTACCGTGGTTGAATATCTGGTCATGCTGTTACCTCCTTTAACTCGTTCGACATCAGGGAATACCACCCGAGAATCTCACCGCTTACGCGTCTGCCCAAAACAGCAAGCCCAGCCTTGCTCGCTGTGTGCTCGATGCGAGTGAAGTCACCAGACTCCGGCTCGTACATCTCAACACAGAATGTGTCGCCTTCCAGCTTCATTGTGATCTCAAGATTTTTAGTCATTGCGTGCCTCCTTGTTATGCTTTGCAGATTGATATTGTGCCGATTTCCGTTCCGTAATCGTCGTCAAAAAGGTTTTTCAAAAGACCGTTCTTTGTCTCGACCTCAACAGCTGAACAAACTTTGCCGAAAAAAACACGCACATCAAGAACTTCAAGACCGGACAAAGACCAGATGCGAGGCGTATACGTCACACGCACTTCCTCTCCGAACCGGTGCGGCTCTTCTCCATACGCAATGATGCTGTGACCGAGACCGTCCTTTACGATGTATTTGTAGATGGTTTGCATGGAAGTCCCTTTCTGCCCGTCATGCCGATAGCACAGCCTGTTGGATTATGCGGCAAGCTCGAAGTAAATCGCCTTGCGCTTGTCGTACTGCACGTAGCTGTACGTGTGGGATGTCGTCAGCCGAGCCGTGCAGTCGTCGATGTCAATCTCGTACACACGATGCCTTGAGTCGATCGCGTAGTACTCGCCCCACCACAGGTCTCCGTCGTCATCCTCAACGATGTCGTCTTTCTCAAGCGGCATGAGCTTTGTGTACAGCATGGACTTGCCCTCCCACGGCTTGCGTACATCGTTAGCGGATGCGGTCGGCTTGTAGTTTTTGTAGTCCTTGCCGTAGTAGGACTCGTAGTAATCGTCCACGTCAGCGTCCCAAAGGTAAGACCAGCGGGAGTAGTCGTACGGCTTGAACCCATCGTTCGAGTACCAGAGGTCGCCGTCCTGAACCCACTTGCCGATGCGGATAACCTCGCCAGCACCAGTGAGAATCGCAAGACGCGAGCCGTTGATTGTGTCAGCGATGCCGTTCAAGATGCGCTGGGTCTTCCAGAACTTCTTGTTGCGGCGGTACACAGGAGCGAGCACGGACGAGATGTACTCCATCGTGTCCGAGATGTCGGTCGCTCTCGTCTTGATGTTGATGATGCCGTTGTGCGCTACGCCTACGCTTGCGCTGCACGACAGCTGCTTCATCTCGCCGACCTTCTTAGTCAGCGGGAACGGGTGACAGTTCTGCGGGCTCGTGCCGCCGTGTGTAGTGATGCGGAAGTGCATCACGATAGGCGCGTCCTCGCCTATGTGTGTGACCACGTTGTCGAGTGCCTGTTTGAAACCTTCGTAAGTCATGAAGCCCTTACGAATCTCAACCCGACCGTTCATCGGGAACATGAAGCCAGCACCATCGGGGTTGCGGGTGAACATGGTCTTGAGGGTGTCTTCGGTAGGAAGTTTAGCTCCCTGAGGTTTGATTGCGATAATGCACATGTATGTCATCTCCCTTCGTCATCGTCATCGTAGCTGTAATGAATCTCGCCGAGCTTCTCGAGCGTGTCGAGTGCCTCATAGATAGCGCTGTTGAGCACGTAGCATCTGAGCGACACGTCGAACCACTCCCAGTCATCGTCCATGAAGTGGTCGAGAGCAGTCTCAGCGTCAACGCCGTACTCACGAATCATGTCCTTGACCAAGCCTTCGTTGCCTCGCACACACTTGTGCGCCCTCGAACGGCTGAACGTGTACGAGCCCGAGCCGTTGCCGGTAACGGAGTCATCAGTCCAGAGCTCGTCGTTAAGATGCTCAGCGAGATCGTCACGGTCGAGGTAGTCAGTAGTCTCGAGCGAGCCGTTTGCCATCATGTCGCGGATGGCGTTGATGCAGTCGTCCTTGACTGCGTAGTTGTAATCGTATGCCATATAAACCTCCTTAGAAACAGAACTCGTCAATCTCTACGTACGGACGAGTGGAGCTCACCTGTCCGACGATCTTCCAGATGTCGCTCGTGTGCAAGCGAGCTTCCTCGAAGTCGGGAGTCAATGCACGGCACGTGCCGTCGTCCTTGAACTCGATGCGCTCAATCTCAGTGCAAGAGCCGTCTTGAAAAACAATAAACATAGCGTGCTCCTTTCGTGTGCAAGATTGTATTCACCAGAATCCACCGAATCACGCCACATAGGGCGCGAAGCGGTGGAGGTAATTGACGCGCTGTCCCCAGTAGGCGGTCAGCGTCTCGTCGTTGACAAAGGTCAGGAACTGAAGCCACGTGACCGTGTGGACATCAGGCGTAGTGTGCGTCTTGCAGAAGCGCACAAGCCCGTCTACGAGGGCGAGGGTAGCGTACAATGCCCGAGGCGACAGCGTGCCCTTGAAGAAACGGAACTCGACGGTCTTTGCGTTTTGAAGGTTGACGCACTTGTAGCGGCGGTCATCGTGGCAATTAAAGCCCTGAGAAGACTGAACCGCCCGAGCCTTGCGGCGAGCCGTACGGCTGGAGTCGTTGGGCGAGTAGCCGTAGTTTGTCCGACGCGCCCAGTTACAAGACGTAATGTCGCGGCGAGCGAAGCAAGACAGCTCTTGCTGGAAACGCTCGACGAACTCCAGAATCTTTGCGATGCAAAGCGTACGAGCATCATCGTCGTTGCCCAAAGCGGCACGGCTCACGTGGACGTGCAGCCCGCATGTGTCCGTGTCATGCGAGTGCCCGCCAAGTTCGGAAATCTTGTCGAGCATCTCGCCCCAGTTGGCGGCTTTATGCGCCGCGAGCGTCATCGGCTGGGTGATAATCTCGAAGCCGGTATCGAGCGAGCCGTCGTGCTCACAGTGGCAGTACTCGCCACGCATCTCATCGACACGATCAGACACATACTCGGCATCATCGTCGTCGTCGTAGCCATCAGTCTCGAGCTCCCAGCCCTCGTACAGAGCCGCACCAGCATTTTCGGGAGCGATAGCCCGAATGTGTCCGTTACGGTCAGTCTTGAAGAAGTTGTCACCGCTACGGCTGACATCAGTCCAGCTGCGGTTGTTGTGATAACCGTAAATCATAGTTTGCCTCCTGAAAAAGATTTATTCACCGACTGGCTCACATCGAAGCCAGCTTATTTTGAAGCCACGAGAGGTACATGTTTGCGGAAAGCTCCGCACTCTCTCGGTTGGGGTGTCTCTCACACCAAGTCTCGCCGGTAGTTTTGTTGACGACGCGGAGCTTTACTCCGTGAGGTGTGTCGAAGTAGTACAGATGGACATCGTGCTCCATGTTTGTGCTCCTTTCAAGCGTAAAAATTCTCCAGTGGAGTCCGTCACTCATGCCCCCTACAGTTCCTCAGCTGAGGTCGTCATGGCAGACTACCCTTTCTCGGCGTTAAAGCTCGGAGCTGGTATATATCACTCGGGGGAGTGGCGTATGAAGTTGTCAAGGTGCTGAACCGAACGACTGCGAAAAAGGCAAATCACAAAATCAAAGGGACAGTCGCTCGGTTTGCGGCTCGCCGTCCTCGGCGGCTTTGCTCGCGGTCTGTTTAGTTTCTTGAGCCCTCAGCTATCTGAGGGTACTTCTTACACTCAGTCAATACTCCGTAGTTCTTCGACTTCAAGGTGGAGACCCGAAGGGTACTACCTTGAAGTCTTAGAAGAACACGGAGTAGACTGAGAGTGGAAGAAGACCCGATAGATGAGTGCGAAAGAACACTAACAGATAGCGAGTTTCTCGCGTTGTATAACATCCCTTAACGTAGATCATTACTTGAGTTCTCCGTTTACGTCCTACTTCCCTTATAGCTCAACCCTGAGCGTAATCCATCTCTTACTCACCCCCTATAATCCCCCTCTCATGCCCACTTGTCATACAACCTCCCGAGGGAAGGGGGGACTACAGGGGGGTTAGGAGCGTCTACTCTCAAGTCCCTTTGGTAAGGTGAGTGTCTTTTCAATACATACTACAGGGAGTAGAGTGCATACTATGACGGTTGTCAGACAACCTCACGCCGCTGTCTGCAGTTGTCAGACAACCTGCTCTTGGTAACGCCTGTCTGAGTAGGTGATTGACATGGATACTGGTACATCACCATTATCCTTTGAAGCGTAAAGCCCCTATGCCGTCTATGTTTTTGAGTTATTCGCCCTTTGATTAAGTCACAACATAAGTCACTTTTCAAAAAAATCACATTTCAACTCGGGAGTATGTATGCGAATCAGGCGGGAGTAACATGGCTGCGTCTGGAGGTCGTATATATCACCTCCCTCTACCCACATCCTGACACCGAGCAACGTAGCTATCAGAGTTCAATGTGTACAAATTGGGTACTAATAAATTTGCTTATTCTAAGAATGGACTATAGCTGAACGGAGGTGCGGACTGGATGGCAGACATCAAGTTTGTGCGAATGAAATTCACGAACCCGACCGCGCTGAAGGAAGCGTGCGACGCGTACTTTGACGCGGTAGAGAGCGCAGCGCCGAGGGAGATATACGCGCGGAAGCAGATTGTGACGATCAAGCTGCCGCCGACACCGGCTGGGCTGGCTCGTGCGTTGGGGATCACGACGTCGACTTTGGGCAAGTATCTGAGGGGCGAGGTATCGTTCCCGGACAACGTCTCGAAGAAGACGGAGGCAGAGCTTTTGCGGATTCTGACGGATGCGCGGATGCGGATCGAGAACGAGATCACGACGCGGGCATTGATCGGCGAGCTGGACAACACTGTTTCGAGACAAGTCATGGGCATGCTGGGATACAACAAGTCGATGGACGAAGCGGGGGACGAAGCGAACAACACGGTCAAGGTCATTCTGCAAGGCGCGACGGCTGATGACATTGAGAAGTGGGCGAGATAAATGGCGCGAACACTGATCCTTGAAGGAGAACCGAACCCGAGACAGAAGCTGTTCTTTGAAGCGACTGGGCGGTACGTAGCGTACGGTGGTGCGCGAGGCGGCGGCAAGTCATGGGCGATGCGCCGGAAGTTCGTGCTGCTGGCGAACGCGTACGACAATCTGCGGATTCTGTTGCTGCGACGGACGCTGGCAGAGCTGAACGAGAACCACGTTGTACCTTTGATGCGAGAGCTTGAGGGGTACGCGCAGTACAACCGCGAGCAGAAGGTCATCAAGTTCCCGAACGGATCGCGCATCAAGCTCGGGTATTGCGAGCAAGAAGCCGACGTCTTCCAGTATCAGGGACAGGAATACGACGTCATCGGACTGGAAGAAGCGACGCAGTTCACGGAGACACAGATGCTGTACATCAGCACATGTAACCGTTCGACGCGTACGGACTTCAAGCCGCGCATGTACTTCACGTGCAACCCGGGCGGCGTCGGTCACGAGTGGGTGAAGCGCCTGTTCATCGACCGCAAGTACCGTGCGACCGAGAACCCGAACGACTACGTCTTCATCCCGGCGAAGCTGACGGACAACACTGTCCTGATGCAGAACAACCCCGAGTACCTGAACGTCCTGTCGAACCTACCCGAGCATCTGCGTCGGGCGTACCTCGAGGGCGACTGGGACGCGATGGAGGGACAGTACTTCGACGAGTTCTCTCGTGAGAAGCACGTGATCCGTCCGTTCCAGATTCCCGCGTGGTGGAAACGCTTCCGCGCGATGGACTGGGGCTACCGCGATCCGTGCTGCGTGCTGTGGTTTGCGGTCGACCCGGACGGGCGCGTCTATGTGTACGACGAGCTGTACGTGACAAAGACGATCGCCTCCACCGTTGCGAAGATGGTGAAAGAAAAGACCGGGGGTTACAAGATCGCATACACGGCTGCGTCGCCTGACGCATGGGCGAAGCGCGGCGCGACCGATGGCATCGAGGGTATCTCCGTTGAGCAAGTGTTTGCGAAGTGCGGCGTACCGCTTCAGAAAGCGGACAACAGCCGCATCATCGGATGGCAGCGCGTACGTGAGTGTCTGCAGTGCGAAGAGGGCGAAAAGCCTATGCTGCAGATTTTTGATAACTGCTCTAACCTGATTCGGACTTTGCCGATCCTGACGTATGACAAGAACGATCACGAAGACGTATCGGACAGATGCGAAGACCATGCGGCTGAAGCGCTGCGCTACGGGCTCATGTCGCGTGCGAAGACGAAACCGAAGACGATCATCACGGCGGCAGACAGACGAAGAGCGTACAACCCGTTTAAGGATAACAGCGAGCCGAAATACTCAGACAACAGATTTTTGAGGGCATGACATGAGAGAAGACAGAGAACTATACGATCCGATGCAAGTCATCAACGACGTGCTTCCCGACATCGACACAGACGAGAAACGTGAAGCACTCGGCGTCGCGATGTACTCGCTGTTCACCACGTTCAAGAACTCGTACATCCCTGAGTGGGATCGAATGAAGCGTAACGAGCTTCTGTACCACGCGAAACACTGGGACGCGCAGAAGGTCAAGGGCGACAAGAACGCACCGCAGCCGGTAACGCCGATCATCTTCTCGACCATCGAGAACGTCAAAGCGGACCTGATGCAGAAGATTCCCACGGGCACAATCAAGCCTGAACGATCGGTCGATTCCGAACTGGCGCGTGCCCTGACGAAAGTGTGCGAACAGGACCTCGAGGCGACGGACTGGGAGTACGAGTACTTTCTGCTGACGGACGATCTGCTGAAGTACGGCTGGAACGTCATGGAAGTCGGCTTTGATGACGAGCTTCTTCAGGGCAACGGCTGTGCGTACATCCGCAGAGTCGCGCCGTTCTCGTTCATGTGCGACCCGCTTACGGATAACCCGCAAGACGGACGCGCATGCTTCAAGTTCGCAAAGCGTACGAAGGAGTGGTTCAGACAGCACTACCCCGACAAGTACGACTGCCTCGACTACGATCCGACGATCTCCGAAGCGTATACCGCTGACTCGATCATCGAGGGCAAGGACATCGTGTCCGAGATGCAAGTGATCGTTGAAGGCTGGGTCAAGATTTACGATCCCGATCAGAAGAAGTCGACCGTGCACATGATCGTGTTCGCTGGCGACAAGATTCTGGAAACCTCGTGCGACGTCAAACCGTCCGGCTACTACATGCACGGCGAATATCCGTTCGTAGTCACGCCGTTGTACCCCGTAAGCGGAACTCCGTGGGGGCTCGGCATCCCGGACATGCACGAAGCGTCTCAGCTTTACAGCGACAAGCTCGATCAGATTCTTCTGAAGAACGCGTACCTTGCGTCGCATAACAAGCTGATGGTTACGGACGCGTCCGGGTTCGACCCGGAAGATCTGTCCGACTGGACGAAAGATGTGCATACCGGCGAAAGTCTCAACGGTGTCACGTGGTTCTCGACGCCTCCGCTTCCGTCTTATCTGCTCTCGTACCTCACAGAGATGCGTGCTGCGATCAAGACGGAGTCGGGTGCGAACGATCAGGCACGCGGACAGACGACTGGCGGCGTAACCGCTGCAAGCGCGATCAATGCGCTGCAGACGATGGCGACGAAGCGCAGCACGATGCACTCTCAGGGCTTCCACTCGAAGTTCAAGATGGCATACCGCATGCTGCTTGACGTTGAGCGCGAGTTCGCGCAGAACGACCGCGAGGTATCGTTCATGAGCAAGGGAAGGCTCGTCACGATGCGCGTGACGCCTGAGGACTTCAAGATGATCGGCGACGATGACAAGCCCATTGAGTATCACATCATTATCGAGACGAGCGATCAGACGCAGTACTCGAAGATGTCGAACAACGAGCTTGCGCTTCAGATCGGCACGATGTTCAGAGACACGATCGACCCGATCAGCGTTATGTACATGATGGACTTTCAGGATCGCGACATCGTTATCGAGATGCTGGAAGAGTCCCGGCACAGCCAGCTCATGCAGATGCAAGCGCAGCTTCAGCAGATGCAGCAGCTCGTACAGCAGCTTGCCGAGGAAAACCAGAAGTACAAGCGTGCGTTCTCGAAGCAACAGGGCGTTGAGGCGCAACAGGCATACAGACAACAGGCGATGGCACAGCAGCAGCCTCCGCAGCAGCAGCTCTCTCAGGAGCAGCAGCGTGCGATGCTGCAGAACATGAGTCAAGCCTGATGCTGATATTACGGTGACGCCGACCGAAACGGGCGCTCTGTTATGGAGGAAAACATGGAAATTGATGCCGTAAATCCCGTCCCCGAAGAAACGATCGACGTCGGCATGGTCGATCAGGGTGACACAGTCAACGCAGCAGACCTCTTCACGCCGGAGGAAAACGGCGCGAGCGCAGAAACGGACGCACAGGCGAGCGCACCTGAGCAGCCAAATGAGCGCTACTTCACAAATGCTGAGGTTGAAGAGATCGTCAGAAAGCGCGTCGCAAAGCAGAAGAACGCTTACAAGCTGGGGCGCGAGATTCTGGACGAGTTCATGCGTCAGGGAAACCTGAGCGAAGAAGACGCTCTGAAGCAGATTCGCGAACAGCGGATCAAGAGCAGAGCCGCGATGTTCAAGGACAACCCGCAAGCCGCTTTCGAGCAGCTCCTCCGGGAACGCGAACCTCGCGACGAAGAACCCGATGATACCCCAACATCGGACAGTTATGAGACTGTATTCCGCGAACTGACAAACGAGATCGCGACCGGCAGAGTTCCGAAGGACTTTGACATCAAGGGGTACATGAAAGACCCCGACCGCGCGCGTGAATTTCTCGAGCTGCGCTCCGCACTCGGCGTCGAAAAGGCATGCGAGATCGCTATGCGTATGACCGCCGCAGCGAAGGAGACGCGCAAGAAAGTGAACGCCGCGCTGCCAAAGTCGCAGCAGACGAACAACTCGTACTCTCCGAAAAAGCTGGACTACATGGAGATGTCGTCCAAAGAGTTCAGAGAGATGGAAGATCGCATCAAGCGCATGTCCGCAAGCGGGAAGAGGGTAGAACTATAACATCAAAAGGAGGGCATTATCATGCCTACTGTTACTACTCAGACCACTACCTACACTGCACAGAACGGCAGCGATGGACTGCCGAGAACCTATCTCAACAAGACCTTCTACGACAAGAAGCTCCTTGAAACAGCAAAGACCCAGCTCGTCTACGCGAGCTTTGGTCAGAAGAAACCGATCCCGCGCAACTCCGGAAAGACCGTTGAGTTCCGCAGATGGAAGCTGTTTGATCCCGACGCCGTTCATACTCTGACTGAAGGCGTCACGCCCGACTCTCAGAACATCGGACAGACCAAAGTGGAAGCGACCGTCGCACAGTACGGCGCTTACGTCGAGGTCTCCGATCTTCTCGAGCTGACGGCTTATGACCCGGTGATCGGTGATACCTCCGAACTGCTCGGTGAGCAGATGGGTATTCACATCGACCACGTGACCCGCGACGTCATGACCGCGACGACCAACAAGCAGATCGCCGGTGGTCGTGCATCGACCACGAACCTGACGGCTTCCGACGTGCTGACCGTTGCGGAAATCCGTAAGGCAGTCCGCACGCTGAAGAAGAACAAGGCGCGTATGTTCGGCAACGGCAAGCGCCCGCACTTCATCTGCATCTGCGACCCCGACGCTACGTACGACCTGCAGAACGATTCGCTGTGGCAGGACGTGTCGAAGTACAGCAACGCGGAGCAGATTTATCAGGGCGAAATCGGCAGACTGTTCGGCGTCGTATTCGTCGAGTCCACCGAAGCTCTGATCTCTCTGCACACCGCGTCCACGCCGCTGAACAGCGATTATGACGTGCACCACACGCTCGTGTTCGGCGCAGACTCGTACGGCATCGTCGACATCGACGGCTCTGGCTCGATGCGTATCATCGTCAAGCCGAAGGGCTCGTCCGGCACTTCCGATCCTCTGGATCAGCGCTCGACCATCGGCGCGAAAGTCGAAGCGTACACGGCTGTCATCCTTCAGCCGCTGTGGCTCATCGACATCGAGCACGTTGCGACCGCTTAACAAAAACACATAACGGCGGGGGCATAGTCCCCCGCCAGCCATTAAGGAGGTACACATGGCTATTTCTACTACTGACAGCATCAAAGAAAAACCGGCAAAAGCATCTGAGCCTAAGTGGAGCAAAGAGTGGCTCGAGACCGGGCTTGTAACCACGTACATCGAATCCAACGGCAGCGACGATCCTATTCCTGTCTGCCTGAACGGCGAGACGGTATTCATCCCTGTGAGCAAGGAAGTCGAAATCCCGCGCTGCATCGCAGACATCATCAGACAGTCGCACCGCATGATGGAGGAAAGCAGAAAAGCCTCTAAGGAATACGAGGACGGCAAGAAAAAACTTAACTGACGGAGGTCGGCATGACAAACTACGAGATCGTCAAACAGGCGCTCGCGCATCTGGAATACGGCACGGACGAAGATTCCGTAGCGACGTTCCTTGAGCGCTTTATCATCTACATCAACGACGCTGTCAGGGCTATCGCGCAGCACATCAAGCTGGAGAACGTTGACGAGATCATGCTTCACAGAAGCGGTCACTTCGACACGTCCATGCTGTCGAAAAAGAACATCACGAAGATCGTCGAGGTGTTCAGCGGGCGGCATCAGCTACCGTTCTTCAAGGGTGATCGCTTTGGCGATTTCGTAGTCGATCACTGTCAGCTCAAACATTTCGCACAGGCATACGCGCCTACTTTGCTCGGTGATGCGAATAACGACGGGCGTATAACCACAGCAGATTCAGGCGCAATCATTCTTTTTCTCAACGGGACTCAAACTCCGACTTATCAGCAGTTTGTAAACGCTGATGTTGACGGAGACGAAAAGATCACAGAAAACGATAAGACTCTTCTAATGGAGTATCGTACACAGGTAATCGACCACTTCCCGGCTGAGGACATGGGCGATCTGACGCGCTACGTTGTAAGCGTGCGCTACCGTTATCTGCCTGAGAACGTCGTTGATCCTACCGCAGAGCCGGACATCCCTGAGCTGTTCCATCCGATCATCTATCTCTTCGTCGTGCATGCGTTCCACAACACGCGTTCAACGTCTTCGGACTATGACAGAACGAAATGGATTCGCGAGTTCGACCAGCAGATGCGAGCGCTCACCAGACAGTACGGCGCACTCGACGAGTACATCTTCAAGAACAAACCGTGGCAGACAGGAGAAATGTAAATGAGCATGCTTCAAAGGCTTTATCAATTCAGAGGCATCAACCGTTCGCTTCAGCCGAACGGTCTTGATGCTTCTTATGCATACGACGCAGTGAACGTCGACATCGTCGGTGGCAAGCTGACGAACAAGACGGTCGGCAGCGTTCGACTCGTGACGGTCAACGATGTACCGGCAGCGCGTCCGATCATCTTCTACGACAACGTAAACGGCAATCATCTGATTCTCCGTGGCAAGTACATTGATCTCGGCAAGGGCTACTTGAAGCCCGCATACACGCTTTTGGGTGACGCCAACTGCGACGGCAGAGTTACTTCTGCGGACGCGGCTGCTGCTGGAAGCCCGGGCAATTTAACACCGCAAGGATTTATTAACGCAGACTGCGACTGGGATGGCGACGTAGACAGCCACGATGCCGAGCTTATCTTGCAACATGTCACAAAGATGATCGACCTCAACCCGCCGTGGGATGATCCAACAGAGCGCGAGGTCGGCGCGTTCGATCTCGACAGACCGTGGACGTCGCATGTACGTGCGTTGAAAGATGTCGAGAACGATGAGGACGACGTGCACATCAAAGGCGTCGGACGCAGCTACGTGTACGCGAAGATCGACAACGACGACGTTGTCATCGCGTCAGGCATGCTCGGCGGCACGACCGACAAGTACTACGAATACCGCGGATTCCTTGTCGACGGCTTCTGCTCGACCGGCGTGTATTATCTCGGGAGCGAGACGCCGACGCCGAAAGTACATATCCGCAAGTTCGGCTCAGGGCAGTTCATGGTCAAGGACATGGAGATCGCGAGCGTCAATACGGACGGAGACGGACGCGTTACGTCGCTTGTGATGAACTATCCGTTCGACGACTTGACTGACGCAGAGATCGCAAGAGCGAAGCTGGACGGCATCTTCTTGTTTGACGAGGCGATTGGTGACAGCCCGCTTGAGGACAAGATTGACGACGCGGTCATGTGGCTTGAGGTCACTGACGTTGTCGCAAACAGCACAGATGCCGAGTTCGTCGTAAACACGAAGCGCTCAGACAGCGAGGTCACAACCAGCTTGTACGTAGCGATTCGCGGTCAGTGCTCCGACATCCCTGTCACGTTCATGCAGATGCACAACGGACGTCTGTTTGCGGCAGCGCACAGAGGCAACCGCGAGCACCCGCGCCGCTTGTACTGGTCGTGTCTGCCCGGAGACGGGCGCACGATCGAGGACTGGACGTCAACGGATGTCAGCATCGACACAAGCGGCGGTCACGTTGACATCGGCGATCCGTCTGATGAGCTGATTACAGGGCTTATCTCTCTCGGCGAGCAGATTTTGATTTTCACGAAGACGCGTCTGTGGCGCATGTACGGCTACTCTCCGTCAACATATACGCTCGAACTCGTAGGCGAGCTTGAAGGCACGCGCATCTCGAACGTCGTTGATGTGAACGGCATTGTGTACTGGCTCTCGCTGTCCGGCATTTCGTACTACAACGGCTCAAGCATCGCGCAGATCAACGACAACGGAAGCACGAAGAATCTGCTTAACGAGTTCCCGAAGCATGTCAAGGAAGCGATGATGTACTCGACAGTGCACGCGGTCATGTTCGATGGCTCTCTGATGTTCTCGTTCGATAACGTGAACATGGGCAACGAGTGCATGGTGCTGCGGTACGACATGCGCACTGGCAACGTGATTCGATACATGATTCCGTGCGACAATTACTTGCAGCAGTTCACCGATTCGGTCAAGGGAAACTTCGGTAAGGAAGACGGTGAGGTCATCAAGTACGAGACGCGGTATTTCCAGTCGATGGTGCACAAGACGTGGAACGCGGACACGTCACAGTACGACTTCACAATGACGATGACGCAGTGGTACGACTGGGGACGTGCAAAGCACGGCTGGTACGACGAAAAGAAAGTCAACTCACTGTGGCAGTCCGGGTGGACGGACTTCGGATCGCCCGAATCATTCAAGAAGCCTGTTGACGTATACATGCGTGGCGAGGGCAACTTCGATCTGACGCTTGAATCTGAGGTCAACAAAGAGACCGTGAACGTCACTATGCCGGACAGACACGAACAAGTGCGCGATGTGTCGAGCCACGTTGCGGGCGGTCGGTCGTTCCGTATGACGATAGAGACCGATGAGCCGTTCGAGATCGAGCCGTACATGACGATCAAATTTGATTCGGGGGCGATTCGATGAATAAGATCGCATTGAAGCAAGTTCATGTAACGCTCCCGACAGACGTGCCCGAGTCTGTTCGCACGTCCATGTGGCACATTGAACGAGTGATCCGCGAGAACAACAATCTGCTTCAGGATGCTGTCAATGCGCTTTATGAAGAAGCGGCATACCTTCGGCAGATGATTTCCGATGTCGCTGATGAAGACATCGAGATCGTCAAAGGCACGCAGACACAAGCGACTGGCTCATGGACTGGGAAGTCGAAGCAAAGCGCTCTGCGTGACGGCATGCGGATTTTGTATCGCTTGCCGTACGCCGGAAGCGGAAACGCATCGCTCAACCTCACGCTTGCGTCCGGCATGCAAACGGGTGCAAAGCCCGTATACAGATACGGAACAACGTACGTCACGACACAATACGTTGCCGGGTCTCTCGTGCCGATGACGTACCTTGCAGACGAGGGCGCGTGGATCGTGGACGGCGATTATTCGGTAACGAACTCGAACACGATCCCGTCCGCATACTGCACAACCAGCGCAAGCACAGCAGCAAAGACGGCGAGTATGACATACTTCTCGCTTCACACGAACGAATGGATATTCATCAACTTCCGTTATGCGAACACGAAGAAAGCTGCGATCACTCTTGACATCAACAGCACCGGCGTGAAGCCGCTGTACATCAACGGAAGCGCATCGAGCGCATCGAACTATTCGTTCCCGGCCGGGTCGTATCTCATCTTCTACGACGGTACGAACTATTATCTGCGGACAGACGGTTTGCTTCCGCAAGCGAGCACATAAGGAGGGTCAGTAATGGCAAAGAAAAGAACAAAGGCTGAGCTGCCGAGCGATTTCCAGCAGTACTATCAGCAATTCATGGGAAGCGGGGCGTCGAGCGTAACGACGCCCGCTATGACGCGTGAGGAGCTTGAAGCTCTGCAGCAAGGCATCTACGAAGGCATGGGCGGCACTGCGCCTACGCAGTACACCCCGATGTCTCAGGAGGAACTCGCTGCGTTGCAGCAGAGTATCTATCAGGGCATGGGCGGTCAAGCACCGACGCAGTATCAGCCCATGACACAGGATCAGCTTGCAGCGCTTCAGCAAAGCATCTATCAGGGGCTCGGAGGTACTGCACCTACGCAGTATCAACCTATGACGCAAGACCAGCTTGCTCAGCTTCAGCAAAGCATTTACGAGGGGCTCGGCGGGCAGACGCCCACACAGTACACGCCTAAAACGGCAGAAGACCTTCAGGCGCTGTATCAGCAGTTCCTGACAGCTAATGGCACTCCGACCGAGATGCCGCAGTTCGGCACGCGTGAAGAATTTGACGCGCTGCTTCAGGACATCCGCAGCGGCATGGGCGACGACGCAACGCTGAAAGCGAGCATCGAAGCTGCGCTTCGTCCGTCGTATGATAAGTCGCTTGCCGAGCTTCAGAAGCAGAGCGCTCAGGCAAACGCGAAGATCGACGTCGACGCGGCAAGCCGTGGAATGGGGAGCTCCACGTGGGTAACTGACGCGAAGCTGCAGAATCTTCGCAACGCGGAGAGCGCACGCGCAGACCTCGAAGGCAGTTACAACGCTACGTTGTACGGCAGTCTCGCTGACGCGATTCAGCGCCGTGACGATCAGGCGTATCAACAGGCATCGCAGTGGTGGCAGCAACAGGAAAATCAGAAGCTCCAGCAGATGCAGTGGGCGCGTCAGGATCAGCAGCAAGCGTATCAGCAAGCTATGGACTGGCTACAGTATGACACGCAGCAACAGCAGTACCAGCAACAACAGCAGCAACAGCTTGCACAACAGGCGTACGGTCAAGCTATGGACTGGATGCAGTATGATACTCAGCAGCAGCAGTACAAGCAGCAACAGCAGCAGCAACTCGCACAACAGGCGTACGGACAGGCGTTCGACTGGATGCAATACGATACACAGCAGCAACAGTATGCACAGCAACAGCAGCAACAGCTCGCGCAACAGGCATACGGACAGGCGTTTGACTGGATGCAGTATCAGACGCAGCAACAGCAGTACCAGCAGCAGCAGCAGCAACAGCTCGGTCAGCAAGCATACAGTCAGGCGATGGACTGGCTGCAGTACCAGCAGAGCCAGCAGCAGTGGGCTCAGCAGTGGGCTGCACAGCAAGAAGCTGACGCTTACAACAAAGCGTTTCAGTGGTGGCAGTATCAGCAGCAGCAGAAAGGAAGCGGCTCTCAATCAACTCTCACGACCCCAACTCTCACGACGCCCACAGACACAGGAGACACTGGCTCGAAAGCTCCTGAAGTCGTAATGGCTCCGTATCAGTCCGTACAGGGTTGGTACAATAAGAGCACGACGAAGGACTACAAGAAGACGTCTACGCCAAAAACCGTAAAGCCGGCGGCTGCTGTCGGCGGTAAAGAAGTAAGGCAAGCGAAATAAGGAGGATCAATGGCTGGATATAGAGATCGCGCGTTTGCGTATGGCACGCGCAACTCTGACGGTAGCGTTACCGGCTATCGCGACAGAGCGTTCGCGGATGAAAAGGACAAGTCTCAACCTACGGAAAGACCTGTCCTTTCCTTCACGTACAAAGGTCAAGACTATTCTTACACGCAGAAACAGCTTGACGATTTAAGAACATCGTACAAATCGTTGTACAGCAAAGACCCGTCGTTTGCAGCAAAGGCGAGCACGTCGTACACCGACTCTGACTTTGACAAGCAGATGCGCGCATACGGCTTGCCGTCATGGTCGTCGTGGAGCACTGTGCAGAAATACGCCAACAGCTACATGTCCAGCGGAAGCATGAATGACGTGTACGGCTCTCTGTCTGATGCGACGTGGTCGAAGATCAACGACTTGTGGAAGAAAGACTGGCAGTACGGTCTGTCCACAGACGACCTCATGCGTAAGCAGTACGGCTACGCACCCGCGTCTTACGACTCCATGTACGAGGACACGCTGCTCGACGATCAGCTCAAGGCGGCACATCTGCCCCCGTCGAAGCTGTTGAACGGCGAGCTCGGTACAAAGTACCTGAGCTGGCTCGATGACAACGACAAGTACAACGAGATCATGACCGAAGTCGCAAAGGACTATGCGAAGAACAAAGGTCAGAAGAACGTCACCACTGTTGGCGGCGTGACTGTGCCTACGGTTGATTTTACAGGCGTGGAAGAGTACACGATGCAGAACGCGTACGACAGCGTCCTTGCTCGTCCCGAGTATGCGGAGTTCGGGCTGAAGCACAGCGGAAGCATGCAGAACGTCCCTAATCTTGAGGACTACGCTGTCATGGAGTACGGCGTGCAGAAGACGGACGAGAACGGCAACCCGGTCTATGACTACACGAAGTACAACAACGCGTACGAGAAGGCGATGAAGAACAACGTCGCTCTTCAGAACGACGAGTTCGCGCTCACTGTGGACAAGGCGCAGCAGTACTACGACAAGAACTACTCGACTATCAAAGCGTACGAGGATGCGCTTGAGGCGTATTCTAAGGCGGGCGTGAATCCGCTTACCGCTACTGAGAAAGACATCGAGAAGGTCAACGACGTATATGCCGGTCAGCAAGTCAATCTCACGGTTGACGATCTGTTCGGTACTGTTGCGGGCGGCGGCGACATGCCGAAAGACCCGACGACAAAATACCTTGAGCTCAGCGACGATCAGCGCAAGCGGTATCAGGTATTCGTCGACAAGTTCAATCAGATCGCACATGAACAGGGATACAAGGCGGCAGCTGAGTACTGGAACGGCGGTCAGCTTCAGCGCGACATCACGAACTCCGACATTGTAGCATCGTACAGACAGGAGTACGCAGACGTACCGTCGTATGCGAACAAGACTGACGACGAGATCATTGATGAGCACTACAGCAAGATCGCAAATTCGTACGGAATGGACGAAACGCAGAAGCAGTCCCTTCGCGACGGTACTATGTCGATCTCTGACTACATGACATCAAAAGTAAAAACAGACGCGGATGCATGGGAGTTCGCACGCGAACGGATGAAGAGAGAGCTTTCGTCTCGTGGTCTTCCGACCACAAAAGAAGAACTCGAAAAAGCAGAGAGCATACCGACATGGCTTTATAAAGCAAACGAGTTCTCACAAGCGTTCGGCAACAAGATCATGAACAAGCTTTCGTTCGGGTTGTACAATAAGGTCAATGATAAAGTATCTCCTGATGCGATCCTTGAAAAGTTAAGCCCTGAATTGTCCTCTGTGCTTGACAACGAAGACGCACTCCATCGTTCTGCAGATGCATACGATAATCTTGTGAAGCAATACTATATTGATGCAGTTTCGTATACTCAAGATTTTCGATCTCTCACTGCTGATGAAGACAGAATAAACGAGAAGTTCAATCGGCTCGTTAGAACTGCATACTCTATTGAGCACGAAAGCGGTGTTACAGAGCTCGACAAAAAGCGCATTGATCTTGTAACGCAGAACGCAACAGATGATGAAAAACGAAGAGCTGTATATCTTGCAGAAAAGAACGGCTGGAGCGAAGTCGTCACTGGTAAAGACGGAGCATCTCGTCAAATTGAGCATGCGGAGTTTGCGACAGATTATATAAAGTCGATCGGGACAAGTCTGTCAAATGCTGAGATTTACGACCGCAAAAACCTTGTGGCTGATATGTATGAGAACAGCAGCGCTTTAGGGAAGTTTGCAATGTCTGTTGGCGCTGAAAATCTCAACATTCTTGCGAACCCGATTGAAAGTGCATATAACTTTGTGAAGCAGACGTATGATACGTTTACCGGCAGAGACATCTATGCTTCTGACATGGCATCATGGTCTTCTGATATTTTCGGCGCTGTTGCCGGAGAAATCGAGAAAAATGCTGGCAGTGTTGTAGGAACGGCGTATCAAATGGCGCCGAGCTTTATTCAGAGTAGCGCATCTGCTGCGGCGGCATATTTCACGGGCGGCGCAACCGAAGCGTTTACGCTTGCAGCCATGGGAATGGAATCGTATAGCTCGACAGCACAAGAAGCGCTCTTGAATGGCGCGACCACAGATCAAGCATGGGCTCTCGGTCTCGCGGCAGGTGCTGCTGAAATACTCTTTGAAAAAGTATCGCTTGATAAGTTCGTTAAGGATATTGACGCGGTTGGCAATGCATGGGAAGCAGCGTTGAAATCTGGCGGCGCTGTCGACAAAAGCATGTATGCAAAACTCGGATGGGATATTACAAAGCATATTGGGACTCAGTCAAGCGTAGAAGGGTCAGAAGAAGGCGCAACGAGTATTACAAACTTTGTCGTTGAGCAGCTTGTGCTCGGTTTTGACTCCAGTTACGAGAGAACTAAGCAGCATTATCTGGATGCTGGGTTGTCAGAAACAGACGCGCGCAGAATGGCTGGTGCAGAGGTAACTGATGCTGTAAAGCGAGATGTAATACTCGGCATGGTATCTGGTGCGCTCATGACCTTTGGCTCTGATATTATCAGCGTAGGAAGACATGGCGTCCCGAGAATTGATCCTACCGGCATCAAGCGGTTCACGAGTTCGGTTCACAACCTGTCTGCAATCGACACGGATCAGGCGCTTGAAATTGCGAAAGAAGCTGCTAAGACAGGCGTAGACGCTGATGGCAATCTGACTGTTGCCGGGGCGCAGAACGTAGTCAAAGCACTTCTGGACAAAGGCGCAGATGCGGCTGTGCTCGCGAGCGTCCGTAATGAGTACGTCGACACGACGGACATTGAAGACCCTGTTGCAAACGTATTTGAGACTGCGATCATCAAAACACGTAACGACAATCTTGCGACGCTTGTAAAAGCGGCAGAGCGCGTTTCTGCGCGTACCGGCATCACCAAAGGCATGAACGCTGAAACGGCAGATCGTTATCGCATTATGGTGAGCGATAAGGCGAACGAATATCTTAACAATCTGTCCGCAACGCTGCAGACTCAGGATCGTCAGACATTGACAGAGGATGTCGCGAACGCGCAAGAAGGCTACATCAACGAGGTCATGAGAAGCTCTGGCGCTGCTCGACTCGCCGGTATTCGTTCCGTGTATGATTACATGCGAACTGTTCCGGCAGAAAGCATTGAGCAAGGTGCAGTTCCTTTCATGGCTGCTCTAAAGCAAGCGGGCATGGAGAACATGGACGACGCCGCAACGTACGCAAACCTCGCAAGCGCACTCGTCGGGATGACAAGCGACGCTGACTTCGTGAGAGCGTTTTCTGACGTGTTTGGCACGTCCGTGAGCGATGTGTCTACGACGATCAGAAATGCGTGTTTGAACTCGTGTAGCGATGGCTCAATCGGGTTTGTGGACGTTGCGCTCAATTCGATCGGTCTTTACGAGACGACGAACGACGATCATCTCGTCAAAGTGCTCGGCGGCAACATGGACAGCGGCGCGTACGTGACCGGCTTGCTCGCAACTTCGCAACTCAAGAAAGCCGGGACGTCGAGTAAAGCGATCTATGACAACATCGCAAAGTACGGCGTAACGAGCTCTAAGCTCGATGTACTTGCAGCATCTGCCTACAGAGACAACATGAAAAAGTCGAGTCGCGAGTCTGCAGACGCATACGTCAGAAGCAAGCAGAACGACGCGTTCATGACAACCTCTGAACTCAAAGACGTCACGGAAGAGTACAATGCCGCGAAGCAGAACGTAGCCTCGAAGGAAGCGCTCATCGCTTCTCACGAAGCACATAACAAGCAGACGCTTGATGTCGCGAACAACATCGTCGAACGTCATCTTGCGGCTTACACGTCTCTGCAAGAATCCGAAACCTTTACGGACGCTGACGGAAACAAACGGCAAACAGTCTCCGCTGATCTTGCTGAGCAAGCGGCGAGCACTGCTGCGGCTTTGAGTGACGCGATCAATGCACGTGACAATCTCGCACAGGCGAACGCGGACAGACTCACGTCTGCACAAGCCGACCTTGATGCTGCGCGAGAAAAGTTCCGCAAGGTGTCCAGAAAGTACAAGACCGCGATGAACAGACACGCGTGCGCGTATGTGCAACTTGTCAGCCCGCAGCTTGAGTCGATCAATGGCGGTCACGTCCCGTCGAACGCCGAGTTCGATCGCCTGTCTGCCCGTGCGATCAATGGAACTCGTGAGGACATCAACTCGATCGATACACGGATCATCGCTTCCGAAAAGCGTCAGGCGATCGCGTTCGGCAACGAGATCGGCGTTGAAGTCCACGTTGAAAAGTTCACCAGCGAGCTGCTCGCAGAACACGGCGACGCGAACGGCGACTATCTTAATGCAAAGGGCTTTGAGCACAAGGGCGTCGTATACATGAACGATACGTTCTTTGAAAAAGAGGGGCGCGTCGGTTATGGCGTCGACTATGTCATCGGACACGAGTTCGCGCACGTAGCGGAGAAAGCAACGAAGTACTTCAAGCGTTACGCGCAATTCGCAGAAGACTACTTGCGAGAGCAAGTCGGCATCAACGTGGACATCACAAAGAAGAACAAAGGAGTCGAGGAAGTCGTTGCTGAGTTCTCTCGTCTGGTTCTGTTCAAAGACCCGAACGCCGTCAAGGCACTTGCGAGCAAAGCGCCTGTCATGGCTATGCGCCTGTATACGTGGCTGAACACGCTGAGCGCGAAGCACAACAACTCGCTTGCTCAGATGAAGGGAATCCGCGAGGCTCAGATCAATTTCGCAAAAGCTCTTAAGAACGCTAAGCCCGGCATCAACAACGTATCTGCGGAAAGCGTGACGCGCACGAATGACGCTATGAGCGAGCGCAACGCACTCGAGCAAGTAAAAGAGTCTGAGCGTGTCTCTGACGAAAAAGAAGACTTCACTCCCGAAGCGCCGCCCGAAGATACGGCAGTAGCGTACGGAGAAGAGCTCGACATGAAAGAGACCGAGCAGCCGGTACAGGAAGAAGAATACTATTCCGACGATGGCGATCGCGCGTTCTCCTACACGGATAATGATGCGCGCAGCTATAGCGAAAGCGATTTCTTTGACAACATTTCCGAGGACGATGACTTCGCTGAGTACTCAGACGAAGGTGATCGGGCTTTTGCTTACACGGACAACGAGGCGCGCAGCTACGATCCGAGCGATTTCTTCGGAGATGACTACGAAGCTGAAGAGACTCCAAGCGGATTCTATGACATCACGCAGTCGTTTGAAGACCAGCTGAACGATGAGAACTTCCCGGAGAAAGATGTCTACCTCGTAGGCAGAACGCCTGACCTGTATCGAAAGCTCGGCATCCCGGTTCTTCCGATGACGATCACTCAACCGCATGTAGCGGAAAACAGAGAAAGCACGAGAACAGAAAAAGGCGACGACGGACATGTCTTGAATGATGAGGACTTGTACCGCATCATGGATTACATCGCTGATCCTGTTGCCGTCTATATTGACAAGCAGCACGACAATCGCATTACGATCGTCACAGACATGAAGAGCAAGCTCACAAACGACTGGGTGATCGTAGGTCTTGCGCCGGGTTATACGCCGAAAGTAAACGACAATTATACCGACGTAAACATGCTTGCGTCGATCCACGGAAAGAGAAGTATAGGGACTATTCTTGAAAACTATATCAAGAGAGAAGTGGCGGGGAAGAGCAACGAACTTCTGTACATAAATAAACAGAAGGCGTCGAACCTCTTAGGATTACGGCAGACCGCCGAGCTCCCCAAATTGCTCGGGTCGCTGCCAACGACGTCCCCTGTGTTGCATACTTTAGCATCAAACGGCGTTGTTGTCAAGAGGAACTCTCCGAAAGCACCTACTATTCATGAACGAAACATCGGCGGGCAGCTCAGTACTCAGCAGTTCAAGAGATGGTTCGGAGACAGCAAAGCTGTTGATGACGGAAAGCCGATGAAGTTCTCCGTGTCGCAGATCGACAAAGAGTCTGCAACGATGTGGCTGCGTAAAGCTGAGTCAAAAACCGGGAAGCGTTATTTCGCGTCTGTCCAGAATCCCTACGAGATGAAACTCGACGCGAATCAAGCACAGTCTGTATACGAAAAATACGGGGCTTCAAATTCTACAGATTCAGAGACGCGTGCGTCTGAGATCGCAAAACTTCAAGATGAGAAAGCATCTTATGAAACGATCAAAAAGTACGCAAAAGATAACGGAATAACTGTAGCGCAACTTCTGAAAGAGCAAGGGTACGATGGAATTCATGACGGCGATAGCTGGGGCGTGTTCAATGCGCGTCAAGCAAAGCTGGCAGACTACCAGAACACCGGGACGTTTGACAGACGCTCGTCTAACCCGCGCTACTTCATGGACATCACGTCTCTCCGTAATGGGAACTACGATGCCGAGTACATGGAGCTCGCGCAGAAATACGTGAACGATGAGACGACGCCTGAAGAAGAAGAGCGTCTCGCGGAACTTGTCGAGAACGCGGCTGTCGCGGCTGGAGTTATTTCGGATGAGTTCGGCGCAGAGAACTGGTTCCACGGTTCAACATCGTATGGATTCTCTGAGTTCATCTCTCGCGATGGTGGCGCGTTCTTCCTCTCGAACAATCCGTATGTTGCTCGCGGGTACTCTAATTCGGACGCGGTGACGCCTCGCGAAATGTGGAGGAAGCCGGTATTCAGATGGAATGAGAATCTGTATTCCGATGAAGACCTGATTCAAAACGCAAAAGCGATAGCTGGCAAGACTCTCGAAAAAGACGGAAAGTACTTTGTGGATCAAGAGACCGGCGAAGTTCATACGAAGCATGCTCTGTTTGAGGAATTGCGAAACAACTTCAACAGAGGCATCTACGGGCTGTATGCGTTTGCCGGAGACAATCAGTATCGCATAGACGCAAACGATGCAGACTGGTCTGATCTCGAAGATGAGCATGGTAGTTCTACAGACGAGATCGAGCGCGACCTTAGAGGCGAAGCGTCTACTGTCCGAATTGATAACGTCGTTGATCCGGGCTACTTCAAAAGACCGATGTATGATTCCGTTGCCGATGACCTCATTGTCAGCCCCGGCGACTCGCGGTATATCAAGTCCGCAGACCTCGTCACGATGGACGACGATCGGAATATCATTCCGCTGTCTCAGCGCTTCAACAAAGAGATTGATGACATCCGTTATTTCACGGAGATCAGCAAGGCGCTTGACGGCATGAGTGAACAAGAGCTCGCGCGTTATGGCAACCCGCGCATGCTTACGAGCCCGAACGGACTCGTTGTGTCCCGCGATGTGTCAGCTGCCGGATTCATGTACGGCAACCCGACCGTGGAAGGCACGCGTAACATCGCGATGCTGTACACGGCTGACAAGTTCTCTGACGGAACGAACGCGTTCATGCACAAGGTTATTGGCGTGCGCGACTGTCTGGCTGTTGTAGTTCCGAAGGGCGTTGAATATGCAGACGTCTTCAACACTGCAAAAGAGAACGGTGTCAACGTCGTAACTTATGATGACAGCGATGCAGCTCAGTACGACAACGCGATCAAGATCGCAGCGATGGGCGACGATTCCATTCACTACTTTGTCGAAGGCATCGACGAGCTCGCGCAGAAGTACGGCACGATCGAGCACGGGGCAGAGCCGTGGGTCACTGGTAGAATCATGCCGCGTCAGACTACGAAGTCGAACCGAGTCAGTAAGACGATGAGGACGCTTGCCGAAGCTCCGATCACTTCAGACGAGATGTACGAGAGCCTTCAGAAGTACGTGCTCAAAGGTACAGGCACATACACGCCTGTGTCTAACGCGAGCACGATGTCGAAAGCGGTATCGAACATCGAACGTCTCGGCGGTGCGAGGAACGCGCTTGCGTCTCTGAACAACGATGTCGCGACGAACAACGGCAAGAGCACCGACCTGTTGGCTATGGCTGAGGCACTCTACATGGATTCTGAGGCGATGGCTTCACTGTCCGATATTGAGCGCGAACAGCTTGTCAACGACATGTGCCTTGTCGCGAGTGATGCCGGTCGTGCGCTGCAGCTCATGAACGAGATCAAGCGCTCCACGCCTGAAGGACACATCGACTACATGGAGAAGTCAGGCAAGCGTATGGCTCAGAAGTACGAGAAGCATACCGGCAAGCCGACGAACCTCTCGCTGACAGCAGAAGAGAAACAGGCATACAGGGACGCAAAGACTCCTGAAGAACGTCAGGAGATTGACAAGTACGTCGCAAAGCGTTGGTCTCAGGAGACTTCCGATCTGCCTCTGCTTGATAAGCTCCGCAACTGGAGATACTTCTCAATGCTCGGTAATGCGCGTACGCACTTCCGCAACATGGTCGGCAACGCGATGATGTACCCGGTCGTTCGCGTAAAGGACGCCATCAACACCGGGTATCAACGGTTGTTCAACGTTGCACAGGAAGACCGCACGACGACCGCGTTGCCTGTCCGTATGGACGAACAGACGCGTGCGTACGTGAAGGCAGCCGAAAGAGAAGCGCTCCCGATCATGCAAGGCGTTTCCGCAAAGTACATCGAAACGCTGAACAAGACGAAGGGCAAAGCGGCTAATGCGACAGAGAACGAAGGCAAGCTTAGAAGCCTGATTGAAGAAGCCTTCACGGACGTTCCGTCTGCGCGCATCACGAACGGACGGACGAGGCTCGGTCGTGCGCTCAATAAGCTATCTTCTGCGAACTCGAACTTCCTCGAGATGGAAGACGCTCTCGCGCTTGGGCTCAGGTTCAGATCGAGCTTTGCTCAGCAGATCGCTGCAAAGGGTCTTGACATCAACAAGATCACTGCGGATCAGCGCAACCAGATCATGAACTACGCGATGGAGGAATCCCTCAGAGCCACGTTCCGCGACGCGTCGAAGCTCGCCGACGCGATCAATCGACTTGAGCAGACGAACAAGGGCACGCAGTTCTTTGTGAGCGCGATCATGCCGTTCAAAAAAACTCCGATCAACATCGCGAAGCGGAGTCTCGAGTACTCGCCGATCGGGCTGATCGAGGCTGCGTATAAGGGCATTTCAAACAACCACGCATACAAAACGCAGATCGAAGCGATCGACTCGATGAAGGGCATCAGCGAAAGCGAACGCGCATCGCGCAAGGCTGCAGCCGAGAACGCGTACAAAGCCGGACGCATCGCAGCGATCGACCGCCTGTCTGCCGGAACTACCGGCACGATTCTGATGGGTCTCGGTTTGTTTGCCGCCTCAATGGGCTGGATTTCCGTTGGGAAGAAAGACGATGAGAGCGACACGTTTGAGTCGGCTCTCGGTCGTAACAACTACTCGCTGAACATCGGCGACGTCAGCATCGACCTCAGCGCGTTCAGCCCGGCAGCGATCCCGCTTATCATGGGCGCGTCTCTGTACGAGGGCATCAAAGACAAGCGTGACGGCGACGAGTCGATGGTCTCGTCTGTCATGTCTGTGCTCACAAGCACGCTTGACCCGATCACTGAGATGACCGTTCTAAGCGGCATCGGCGACGCGCTCAAGAACGTCAATTCGTCTTACGACGATCCCGGTGTTCTTAACTGGATGAGTGGCATCGCTACGAACGCGGCGACGTCTTATGTCGGGCAGTTCGTCCCGACATTTGTCGGACAGGTAGCGCGTGTGTCTGACCCGTACGCGAGATCGTACTCTGCGGGCGGCGATTACTGGGCGTCCGCTGCGGGTTCGGAAGTCGGCTACGCTGCTAAGAATTTACAGAACAAGATTCCGGGCGTGTCGTGGCTGTCTGAACCGAAGGTAGACTTGCACGGTAACGAGGTCGAGAACTACACGAACTGGGGCGCTGGCGTTGCACATGTGCTCAACAACTTCATCCTTCCGGCAACGATCAAGTTCGACCAGAAGAACGAAGTGGACGACGAGCTCGTGCGTCTGTACGGAGTAACGGATTCGACCGACATCTTCCCGCAGAAGCCGAACAGAAATCTCGGTTCGTACACGGACAAGAAGACCAACTCGACTACGACGATCAAGCTCGAGAACGATTCTGAGTACACGGCGTACCAGAAGGAGTACGGACAGGCGGTGTATGAAGCGCTGTACGACCTGACGAACAGCATCGCATACGCACGCATGACCGATGAGCAGAAAGCAAACGCGATCGCAGACGTCATCGACTCCGCAAAGAAAAATGTGCGGAGCATTTGGAAGGCTCGCGAGATTCAAAAGCTCGGTAAATAAGCAGAACCGAGGGGGAATGTGTACATACTCGTTCCCCCTCAATAGTTTACGATTTAACCATGAAGACTAAGACATTCAAATTCAATCTGGACACGAAGCGCCCGTGCCTGAGTCAGCTCAGGGGCGTTGTGTACGGCGACACGCAAGACGTGTTCGAGATCGAGCTGACCGATGACGGCGAGCCGTTCGTGCTTCCGTCGACGAACACGATGGTGGACGCGAAGTTCACGCGTGCAGACGGTAGCGTCTACATCGAAAACGACATGACGTATGACGACGAGTACGTCACGATCACTGTCGACACGGTTGACATGTTCAAGCCGGGGCTGAACTGGCTCGAGCTCGTCGTGTATCAGCGCACAAGCCCGAGCGATGAATGGGTACACATTTTGACTACACAGGCGAAAGAGATTTACGTTCGCCCGAAAAAGGAGTAAACATGGCAAACAATAACATTGAGCAATATCTCGAAGCGATGCTGGCGGTGCTGAACGGCGACAACCCGCCTGATGTTCCGACTCCGTCGTGGAACATCGAGAAGTACCTCGCGGCGATCCTCGGCAAGCTGGAAGAGCTTGTAAACGGTGGAGGCATGCCCGTAATCCGTGACGTTGATGAGACTCTCGATCATACTTGGAAAGAAATCAGCGAAATGCCGACAGCAGTGTTGTATTTACCAGCCGATTCATATCCTCGGTATTATCTCGCATGGACAAACCATGTTACGCTCGGACAGAATCACATCTACATGGTAATCTTTTCTTTCTATAGTCTCGATGACGAGGACCACCCTGTAGCTTACACAACATACACGACAAACTCGGAAGACGGCTATCCTGAACTTGCATAACAAAGGAGATTAACTATGGCATATTCAGAAAACACCCTGATCGTTGACATCGTCACGAACGGAAGCGGAGACGATGTATGGTACAGCTTGTCTGTCCCGGGCGCGGAGATTCTGTCTGCGGCACGGACGGGCGACGTTCTGCTGCGGAAGATCACTCGCACGGAGCGTAACAACGCGGCGACTCCGGCAGTTCCGCAGTCAGACGAATATCAATTTTTCAAGCTGACCGCTATTCAGGACGTCGAGGACGGCTCTCAGGTCGCGATGCTGTTCGACAACGGAGACATGTACGTGTACGATCCGAACGACTTGGATTACCCGTACCTCGACGGAACTGAGCCGGGGAACTTCACGTTCGTGCCTTCTGCGACCGCAGAAGACGAGGGCAAAGTCCTGACCGTGAACGAGAACGGCTTCCCGTCTTGGGCAAGCGGCGGCACGGGCGGCGGCGTTCTCGTTGTTACGGTTGATGTCGATACAATGACGCTCGACAAGACATGGCAAGAAATCTATGACGCTGATTTTGCAGTTCTTCGCATTGTTGACGAAAGAGGAATTCTTACATACATCTGTACGGATTGCGTTATTACCGCGTTAGAAGAAGACCCATATCAGGTGAATTTTGCTCAACCGTCAAGTGAAAC
>Ga0310696_10001129_pt1 | contig 39402 bp, 26 predicted proteins | sample AusTroGonzalo_MG_4_FD_203885 | JGI IMG/M metagenome (GOLD analysis project Ga0310696, IMG submission 203885) | Bovine rumen microbial communities from tropical cattle in Woodstock, Queensland, Australia - Gonzalo_02 (v2) (version 2) | ecosystem: Host-associated > Mammals > Digestive system >... | reverse complement strand
AATCGCAGCAGATCGACGAGCTCACCGCCAAGGTCAAGGAGATGGAGACCGGTCCGAAGGACAATAACGACCTCGGATACATCGGATGAATGTGTCTGGCACATTCAAAAGTCCCTGTTCATAATGTTTAAATAATGATTCTATATTGTCATCTTGTCCTCACTTAGCTTAGCCTGGCTAGAGCGGCTGACTGTAGAATGTTCCCGGCAATGCCGGTGCAGCCGCTGAGATCAGCAGATCCCCTGTTCAAATCAGGGAGTGGGGACCATTATTATCCAGCATCTCCGAAAAAATCAAAGTAAGGATTCGTTCGGAAAATTTGCACGGTACCACCTGCGAACCCCCTCCGAGATGCATACCTCCGCTTCCTTTGGAAGCCCCCGGATTCGGGGTTACCATAAAAATTGTTGATTCAGTCTTCGGAGGCAATTTATCATGATCCCCTCCGATGCGTTCATGGACCTGATAGCCATCGGATACCGTGTCGAATACGGATACCTCTTCTTCGACAGATACCGCTACGGAAGGATATCCGAGGATGCACTCCTCACCGAAGGTGATCCTTCCGTTCCCATCCCGTGGACGCAAATAGCCGGGTTCGAGGATACCGACCAGGGTTCCTTCGGACACCATCTCAGCATCGTCAGACCCGATGGCTCCAAAACGGAACTGAAACGTTCCGAACTGCCTGCCGCCGAGAAATACTCGGGACTGAGACCGAATCCGAACGGACATGGATTCCTGATGCCATACAGCATATCCGACCTAATGAATGCCTGGAGGTACGTCTTCCCTGACTTCAGGGAGAAATGCTGGAAGGAGATCACGACGAACTACATCATGGTGGATCTCTCCCTCATCGGGGAAAAGGGACTAAAGAGCCTCGACGATCCTATGATCACACGCATCGCAGCGTTCGTTCAGGACAAACTGACGAAACTGGGATGTACCGGAAGGCATCCGGGGAAGGACATCATCAGGGATGTCTTCATAGCTGAAGCGGAGCTCAACTCCAGGAACGCTTTCCTGGACATGATGCGTACCCATTTCTGGGACAAGCAACCCCGTTTGGACAGATTATTCATCGATGTCTTCGGCGCGAAGATGCGCAGACTGTCCCCGGAGGATTCCGAGACCGTGCTGAAGGATGTGTGCAAATGCTGGTTCCTCGGAGCTGTAGCACGTCAGCACAAGGCAATCCAATTGGACATCATCCCCATCATGATCGGGGCCACGGGAACGAGGAAATCCTCCGCGGTAAGATGGATGGCCACTTGCGATGAATTCTACAGAGATCCGCTCGATATCAGCGAGAAGAGATTTGTCGAAGATACGAAGGGAGGACTCATAATCGAACTGGCGGAGATGAAGGCCACCAAAGGTATGGACAACGACTACCTGAAGGGATTCATCTCCAGGGCATCCGACCACATCAGACTGCCGTATGACAGGTGTGCCAGCGAGAATATCAGAAGGTTCGTGATCATCGGTACGACGAATGAAGCGGAGTTCCTATCGGATCCGACCGGGAACAGGAGATACTTCCCGTTCGAAGTGAGTCCGGAAAGAGCGGTCGTAGGATTCGGCGAGAATGGGTTCAGGTCCCCCGAAGCGAAGGAATACATCCTCCAGGTATGGGCGGAAGCCTATCACAGATACATGTCCAAGGAAGGCTGGGAACTCGATCCGAGAACGGTACAGCTGGCCAAGGAGGCTCAGGAGGCCTCCACCATCAACAATCCGAACGTCGATATGCTGTCCGAACTGCTGGATGAACTTTATCCTCTTCCAGGCGAAAGGGTCTGCAGAATGGATCTGGAACATATTCTAATAACGAACTCGATGGCATACGGGGAAGAGGCTGCCGAAGCTGCAGACATTTGGATGAGGACACCGCATCCCGAATGGAGCGGGATCGATGTCAAGAGGATCAACGCCGATGGACGCAGAGAATGGCTGAAGAAAAGCACAACCGTCCAAAGATGCAGGGAGAGACTGCATCCGCCGGGATACAAGGCACCGGCCCTGACCCACAGGTTGGGCGAGTGATGTTACACTGTTACAGTGTTACACCGAATCCATACGCACGCGCATGCGTGCATGTTAGAATCATATAATCACTGTAACAAGTGTAACAGTGTAACAAGTAAGGAAATGACTGAAAAATTCCGAAACCCACTCGAAAAACCACTTCACCAGGACAGAGTATACACAAAAACGGAACCTTATCCGATGAATGAGTCGTCCGGGAGTGCAATTGATGTATACTCTGCCTCTGTGTACCTCTTTTCGATTACCGATTCCGACGTGAAAATGGTAACCTCACATGCCGTCTCTGAGCGATGCTGTCACCGACAAACTCGAAAAACTGCTCGTATTTCGGGGAAACAAGATAGATATATACGCGCGCGAGGGGTGTTTCGGTGGTGGAGGATTTACTCTCCGCCGGTTTTGATACGTTTGTAACGATCGGGGTTGGTCTCGGACTTATCTGCTGACCAAACGTACCCCAGCTGCTCGGATTTCCTCCTCAGGGTGGTTGCAGGTATGCCGAAGGCCCTGGATATCGATTCGTCCGTTAGTCCCATAGACTTGATCTTCGCCGCCGCGGTCACCAGGATATCCTCCGAGCTCTTCGCCCCCTCCGATTCGATCTCCTTCATGTCGCGGTAGAATCCTCTGATGGCATCGACCATCTCGTAACTGGAGACGTTGCCCGTGGCAGAGATGAAGGCCTTGAAATCGAATCCGTCCCCGACGGAGAACTCCGCCGAGGCCTTGTGGTCATAACAGAACTCCCCCTCCTTCAGTTCCTCCGGAGGAGTGGTCCAGGAAAGACGTGGTATCCACATGCCCACTGGGTCCTCCTTCCCGCTGTACTGCATGAATATCGCATCGCGGGGATCCCTTTTCGAATGGAGCCTGTTTATTACCGCTTTGGCTTGTTTCTCATCCTTCATCCACATGATGTTGACGTTGCCGGCGACCTCCTCATCGTCTATGAAATACCTGAATGCAGGCCCCATGTTCTTGACGACAGGTGATAAGAGCCAGACTGCGATATTGAACTTCCTTATGATGCCCATGAACGTCTTCATGGAGGTCACGGTGGCGGTACCGTTGTGCTCCCCGAGAAGGAAGTTCTGGGCCTCGTCGAGGATTAGGAGGAGATTCTCTCCTTTCTCCAGAACATCGGCGGCTATCGGGAAGAGTTCCTTCATCGATATTATGTGATGAACACCTTTCGGATAATCGGTGATGAATCTATTCCCCTCCTTCCTCAGGAAGATCACGTTGGTGGCAATCCTCCATCTGCCGAGTTCAGGGTACTTCCCGCTGACCAGCATCTGTCCGAATGAGATCGCGGCATGGGTCTTTCCGCCTCCCCTGCGGCCGGAAGTCACCATGAGGGAGCCCGGTTTGAAAGCCATCTGATAGTACTCAAGAGCGGGATCCACTTTGGGTTTGGGCGCTTCGGTCTTCTTCGCTGCCTTTTCCCTCCACTCGGCCATCTCTGCACGGCCTTCGGGTGTGTTGCAGTGTGCCAGTATCGCTCTCGATATCGAGGATTTGGTGTAATCCCTCTCCTCCTGCCTGTGACGGCGTTTCGAACGATAATCATTCATCGAAAACCGCATCCTCTATCTCTTCGCAGCAATCCAGATCCAGCATCTCCTCCAGCAGCCCGGTCGTGAGGAGGAGCGAGGTTATCTGTCCGATGCATCTCGCATAGGCCAATTGGCTTATGGGGGCCCTCTTGGGAATCGAGCCTTCCGGGATTACGTTCACCGTCCTTCCCAGACAGTACCCGATGTACACCTGCAGATTGAGCAGATCGTCGGAATAACGTTCCCCGTATTCCATGCAGGACAGACACTCCCGGTAGTGGTACTTCAGTTCCCTGATGTCCAACTCCCTTTCGGAGGGAGTCCTTTTCTTTGCGTCTCCCTTGGAAGTATACGCGATTTCATCTTCTGCGCGTACCCCTATATCCGCCTTGTTCTTGCCAGAAATCTTTTTCTCGGACATAACTGAATAGAACGCAGTATGCTTTGATAACCTGTTTCCCAGTATACGGGAAAGGTCGGGTTTTTGCCTGATTTTCGCCGTTATGTGGCAGAAGTATACCCGGAGTATACCGATTCAGAAAATGGCCGAAATGCTCCGAAACGCTCGTTTTTTACTGGCTAAAAAAATGTGGAATTTTTCATTGGATGGTTAGTCGATAATCTATCGCGAGTTTTATTATATTCTAATAAGACGCATATACCATCCAGTTGGAGCATTGGTCCATGAACAAGACTGTCCCGGTTGTGATCGTTGTCGCCGTAGCTTTGGTAGCGGCAGGTGTGGGAGTCTACGTGCTGATGAACAACGGTTCGTCGGATGACTACTACACGCCCATTGATGCAGAGAACACCCCGCCTTCGCAGTGGTCCTATTTCGGAGGGGATGTGGGGAGCTTCGGAGTGACCGATGCCAAGACCCCGATAACAAAGGATGACATGAAGCTGGCGTGGAAATTCGACAAGGCGAAACTCGACCAGGCGGGAGGTACATGGGAAGTACCGAGTTCGGCGATCTGCGTTGAGGACAGCGTGTTCTTCTACAGCGGGATGGAGAAGACCCTCTACCGCTGCTCCGTATCCACGGGGAAAGAGATCGCCACCGCGAAATGCGAATCCTCCTCCGTATACAGCATGGCTCTGGCCTACGGTGACGGCAAGGTCTTCATCTGTGCTTATGACAAATCTAATTACGCCACCGTGCTCCACGCGTTCGACGCGAACACGCTGGAACATCTCTTCCAGAGCGTCCCGGTATCCTCCGACGAGGTCCAGGGGACCATAACCTACAACGACGGCAAAGTCTACTTCGGAACGTACAGCGGGGATTACGCCTGCTTCCACACAACCGATACCGATAAGGACAGATCCGACGAGACCGTCAAACCCCTCTGGCTGCTGAAATCGGACGGGTGGTACAACGCCACGCCGGCCTTCTTCGACGACAGAATCGTCATCGTCCAGCGTGGATTCGACGACGGCGGTGCAACCGCATATCTCATCGATTCCGATACGGGGGTCGTCCTCGATACCATAAAGTTCGACAGGGAGTACTCCTCGTCCGGTGCAACAGCATACGAGGGAAGGGTTTACATCCCTCTCAGCAGGGTCATCGACAGGACAATCGACCAGCCGAAGGCGGAGACCCCCAAACATCTGATAATCTACTCCTACGAGGTCAAGGATTCGGGATTCGACAAGACCTCGGTGAAGTCCTGGGAATCGAACTGCACCGAAGGCAGCACCCAATCCATACCCGTCATCTGGAACGACACCATCTACATCGGGGGCGGAGGCCTCACAACCGGTTCCGATGAACCGTTCTGGATCATCGATATCGCAGGTGACGGGACAATGTCCATGCGCGCCAGCTTCCCTGACATCAAGACCAAGGGAACGGCGGCCATAACCACTGCATACGCCACCAAAGAGAACGGATATGCCGTTTACATCTATCTGATGGAATACGGCCATGTCCAGCCCGGGGAGGACATACTCAGCACCAAGGGGTATGCTGATATATTCGTGATAAAGGACTCCAAGACCGAAGGTGCCAGTGTTGCGTTCACCATAAGGCCGGAGCCCGAACAGTTCTGCTTCCAGAGCTTCAGCATATCCAAAGACGGGTATCTCCTCATCAAGAACGACTCCACGCTCTTCTGCTACCAACCCGGATCAGAATACACTGCATCCGATGTCAGTTCCGCGATCTCGAGATTCGTATCGATGAACGAGGAAGGGAATGCGAATTACACGGATTATCTCAGAATCAAAGCGAGATATGATGCACTGGACCAGAGCGGGAAGGAAGCGGTCGGCAACTACGCCGATTTGGAAGGGGCGTGCGTCTCCCTCACTCTGAGGACAGCATCCGGCGACAGGGTCCTAACCGTACCCAAGGGCAGTCTGGTGGATATCCCTGCGGTATCCGTCCCCAACGGCAAGATCATTACCGGCTGGGAGTCCGGCGGCTCCCCTTGGTGTTCCTTCAGGGATTGTGTGACCGCGGATACCGTGCTCACACCCGTCTATGCCGATGCATGTACGGTCAGAGCGGACCCGGACAACGGTGATCCCTCTACGACACTGCAGGTGGCCAAAGGCTCGAAGCTGCCGTACATCGACGAACCCGTCCGTTCAGGATACAGATTCGACGGATGGATGACCGATTCGGAGGACATCTATCTCTCAGGTACCACGGTTGTGAACTCCGACCTCGACATGTTCGCCAAATGGGTCAAGATAATCACCCTCAAATTCGACACCGACGGCGGATCCGCCGTGAAGGGAACGTACAAGGTCGAACAGGGAAAGACCATAGGCAAACTCCCGACTACGCTAAAGGCTGGTTACTCGTTCGGAGGATGGTACTATAACAGCGTGGAATACACCAAGGATTCCACCTACACATACAACTACGCGGTGACTCTCAAAGCAGCCTGGGTGGAGAACCCCGTCGTCACGAAGGACAACGGGAACGGAATCAGCATCACCGGACAGATGCCCAACGACGCCGTGCTGAGCGTCATGGATCCGCCCAGCACCACGGCTTCCTGCAAATCGGTCATCAACGAGTACAAGAAATCGCATCCGACTGACAACCCTGACAGCCTCAGGCTGTACCTCGTGGGCGACGGTGTGGATCCGTCCCTGACGTATACCGTGAGGATCGATGTCGGAGCGGTACACAACGAAGAAACGTATGACGTCTGTTATTTCGATGAGACGAAGTCGGTCAAGGTTACGGGGACCGTTACCGACGGCAAACTGACATTCGATGTCAAGGGCGATGACGAGAGCAGAGGCGAGATCTCGATCACCTTCGCCACCGATTCCTCATTGGGGATCAAGGACAGGTTGTGATGCAAATGGAAGGGAAAACAAAGATAGCGTTCATCGCCATAGTGGTCGTGGCCATAGTCGCGGCAGGCGGTGTCGGCGTGTCAGTCCTCATGGGGAACGACAACGGCTCGGAGGAGAGACCGACCTACAACGCCGAAGTCAACGTGAAGATAAGTGACGAGTACAAATCCTTCAACGGCAGCGGGAAGACCGTGAAGGAGATCCTCGAGAGTGCCCTCGGAGAGGATGTGAAGGTAGGTGCCAACGGGAACGTGGCATCTTACAAGGAACAGAAGAACGACAGCGACCACTCGTGGGTGGTGTTCAGGTTCCAGACCCCTAACGGGTGGGTGAACGCAACAGACGACAATCTCGTGGAAGGCGCGACTCTGGCTCTTGAATTCTCGGAGAAGATCACCGAGAACGGGAAGGTGTCCTACAGCAAGCCCACCCTCGCTGTGACCAAGACTGTGTGGTTCTTCATCCAGATCCCCGCACTCGACGACATCAAGGACTGCATAGACGAGGGAAGATTCAAGGAGAGGCTTGATTCGAACAACAATCCCCTGAAGAGCGTAGAGGACTGCTACAACGAACTGAAAGACTGGACGGTCAGCGCCGGACTCAGCAGCAACGACCTCAGAACCGGATTCTGGATCAAGGGCACAGGATCGTACATGAACGAAGCCCTGGCCAACGGTCTGCACGAGACCTTCTTCAAGGACGATGCCATGACCGTCGAGGACGACGGAATTACCATCGACTACTGCATCAACGGAGAGGTCATGCACTCCTCCCTGAAGAAGAGCGACCTCTACGGTTGGTTCGTGGACTTCCTCGGATGGGGCGACACGCAGCTCAACAACGGCAAGGAATGGACCTACTGGACACAGTGGACGTACAACCCCAACGCGAAGACCCTAGACGACGGACGCCAGTGGGGATACGACCAGTGGGCGTTGGGATTCTACGATATGGACCTCTACAAGTATGTAGCTCTCGTCCTCCAGACAACCGCCCAGAAAGAGGGTGGAGAAGTGGACGTGGACATCACCATCCCCACGCCATCGACGATACCCGAGGAGCTCAAAGCATGAAGGTGACCCGCACCAAGATCCTCCTGACCGCCACGGTACTGTTAGCGGTTGCGGTACTCACTCCTGCCATGGGACTGACCAACGCGGAACGCGACGGAAGGAGCGGTGTGGTGCTGGACTTCGGTTATTGGAACACCGAATGGGTCACGATGGATTTCGGTGACGGGATGAACGGCTTCCAGGCGCTGGAGAAGGCCTGCGAACTGAAAGGGTTCACGGTCACCTATACCGACGATGCCCATACACAGGTATACTCGGTGAACGACCAATCCAACCTCCAGGGCAAGAAATGGGGCATGTACACACTGAACGGAGGGAACTGGGTCTCCTGCGACGATCCCTCGGACATCTCTCTGGGGAAGAATGACATAGTGACCTGGGCGAGAGCGAGCGATGCCGGAGATATCGTCCCCGGCACAGACCAATCCGGGTTCTCGTACTACAGCTACGCGGACAACGGTTACTCCCTCAGGACGGGCGAGAAGCTGAAGGTCGTCTCCCTGGCCCCGTCGGTCACCGAGACCATATGCGCTGTCGGAGGACTGGACTACATAGTCGGTACCGACCTCTACAGCAACTATCCCGAAGGCGTCACGCAGGCGAAGAACGACGGGAAGATCAAGAACGTCGGCGGATACTCGGATCCCAACTACGAATGGATCGTGAAATTAGGACCGGACGTGGTATTCTGCGAGGGCGGTACGGGAGAACATGTCGCTATGGCCGACAAGCTCCGCAAATCAGGCATAGACTGCGTCGTCACATACGACGTCACCAACGTGGAGAAACTGTACGACAATATCTGGATCGTCGCATCGGCGATGGGACTCAGCGGGAACGCCAACTCCGTGATATCGGCGTTCAGGGGCACCATCGATGCGGTCGCGGGAGTCATCGGATACCAGGCATCGGTCAGGACGTTCGTGGCACTGTCGGCGGATCCGTCCCCGTGGACATCCGGTTCCGATACCTTCGCATCCGACATAATATCCAAGGTATCCGGAACCAACGTATTCGATTCCCAGTCATCATCGTGGTTCATGGTATCGAAAGAGCAGATCCATTCCAAACAGCCGCAGGTGATCATCATCGTCCATTCCGGGGAGATTACTACGCAAGAGCAGTATGACCAGGTGATGGGATGGATAGACCCCGTATGGCAGGAGACCCCGGCATACAGGAACGGAAACGTGTATCTGTTCACGGGGAAGGCCGCGGACCTGCTGTCCAGACCCGGTCCGAGACTGTGCGAGGCTGCGGAACTCCTGGGGAAGGCGCTGCATCCGGATTCGTTCCTGCAGAGGGATCCTCTGGATTCCATCCCCAAGTACCTGGGGAACGACTACGACATCTATCTGACGTATCAGAGGGCGATAGCATGAAGAAGACCGCCATCATCATCCTGGTTCTCATGACCGCACTGGCGGTCGTCCCCGTCTCGTCGGCGGATTCGTCCGAGGATGTCGTTCTGGTGGATTTCGGCAACGGTTCGTACAAATGGTATGACAACAACGGCGGAGGCACCTTCGATGCCGTACTGGATTCCTCCATCGATGCAGGTACCGCGGATACGATCAGGAACGTCAGCACGTCGGATTGCAAATGGAGACTGTTCGTATGGAACGGTAGCTGGGAGGATAAAGGCACCTCCCTCTCCGCATCCTGCTCAGGCACTGTGGCGTACGGATACTATCCCGAAGGGTTCGCTCCCGTCTCCACCCCCGAATACAGGGATTCATGGACAACGCTGGGAGGGTCCTCGACGGCCTCCAACATATCGGTCTCGCACGGACAGAGGAATCCCAAGGTTCCCGTGGAATGGTACAACACCTACACCACTGGATACGTGGACTCCGGACTGGTCGTCGCGGGGAACATGTTATACCATACCACCGGCGGAGTTTACGAGGGAGCCGGGGAGGATGCAGATGCCTGGGTCTATGCTCTCGACAGGTTCTCCGGTTCCGTCATATGGAAATACCACGGCGTCAAAGGGGCAGGATACGAGGTCACTACACCGCTGATCGTCGGTGACTACCTCATCGTCACGTTCACCTGCGGCGATGTGGTCTGTTTCGACCGCTTCACAGGAACCGTAAAGGACAAGATGATTGTGGACAACACCCCGCCGTTGGACGGCGACGGCAACGTCGTCTGGAACGGGAGAACGTTCTACACCGGCGGAACAACGCCTGTGTATGATTCAGGAAGGATCTATTTCGGAACATCCGCAGGCACCGTCTTGTGCCTGAAACTTTCTGAATCGGGGACTTTCTCCACTGCATGGGAATACGTCCCGCCGTCAACTGTCGAGGACAACCATTACACGGGCACCCGCGGATGCTTCTACTTCCACGCACCCACCGTCTACACCGTGGGCGGACAGAGGATGCTGTTCATCGGCAATTACGACGGCTATGTCCACGCGGTGAACGCGGATACTGGTGTAATGATATGGGTGAAGAGGGTCATCGACATGTCCGCCAACAACCGCGCCGCTCCCGGTACCCCTGGTTCCGCAGCATCAGTATCCATGTCACCCAATGGTTCGCATCTGCTGGTGGGATGCACCGACGGGGCATTGTTCTCCCTGGAAGGATACCTGTTGGCACTCGATCCGCTCACCGGGAATGAAATGACACGGTCCGACAGCACCGCCTGGAAACTGGACGGGCTGTTCACATCGCCGGTCATCACCGTTGACGGATTCTACTCCTACGTTTCCCCGCTCTCGGCGGGTTCGGACACCTTCCCGAAGGCCGACGGAAGCAGCGACACGGTCACGAATTCCGTCTACTTCTTCAACTGGGACGGGAAGGTAGTATGGAAGACAGGGGAGTATCAGATGATCAAGGGTGCCCTGACAATGGATGCCGACGGCATCCTGTACGGCACCGACTATTCCGCCGGGAGCTTCTGGCCCACCGGCGGCGCTCTGACCGCCTGGGACTCCAGCGACGGTTCGGAGATCTGGAGGGTCCTGCTCTCACCCTACACCCAGGACTCGTATTCCATGGTACAGCCCACCATCATCGACGGCAAGATCTACACCGGCAACGACTACGGTGCGGTATACTGTCTCAGTGACATCAAGGGCGAAGGTACCGAAGAGGAGAGGGTCCAGGCACTGCAGTCGGTGGGATTCGCGCATTGGTCGTGGTATCTCACAGTCGCGGTTGCCGCCGTTACCATCGCGGGATTCACCATATTGTACAGGAGGGGCTGAATGGCTGAAAAGGGAAGACTGTTCACTTCGCTGAAGAAGGGATACAAGGGACTGAAGGAGGATATCGGAGCGCAGGACGAATCCGAGATCGCCAGGAAGAAGAAGAGATTCGTCCTGATCGTGATCTTCGGACTGATCATGTCCGTGATAGCGTTCCTGATATCGATATCCATCTCGTCCGGAGGGGTGATTCCGGTATCCGAAGCGGTATCGGCACTGTTCTCATCGATAGGGAAGGCCTTCAACGGGGACAAGAACCTCGATATGATCGAACTGTACATCTACAATGCAAGATTGCCCAGGACCATCGCCGCCATCGCGGTCGGTGCTGGACTGGCGGTCGCGGGATGCATGTACCAGGCCATCATCCGCAACCCTCTGGTGGATCCCTACATCACCGGTGTGTCTTCCGGTGCGGGATGTCTCGCTATGGCCGCCACCGCACTCGGGTTCAGCATACCCTTCCTTGCTGACAACACCCTGTACATCATCCCCGTCGTGGCCATCATCGGAGGTATCGCGGCATTCTTCATCACCATGACCGTGGCAGAAGGTTCCGGAGGATCCTCCATCAACTACATCCTGGCTGGAACCATCGTCGGTTTCGCGTTCTCGTCCGTGCAGACAATCTTCATGAGCATGGGCAAGGACAACCTCACCGATGTCATGTGGTGGCTGTACGGCTCGTTCGCCAACATAACCTGGGAGAACGCTTGGATCATATTCATCCCCGCGATGGGCATCGCCATCGTGGCCATGATTTGGGCAAGGGAGTTCAACCTCTATTCGATGGGAGAGGACCAGGCTGCACAGCTCGGACTGAACGTCAAGAGATTCAAGAGACTTACCATGATCACCGCATCCATCCTCACCGCGCTCTGCGTTGCCTTTGTGGGGATCATCGGATTCGTGGGATTGGTTGTCCCGCACGCATGCCGTATGGCCCTGGGAAGCGACCACAGGCTCATCATGCCCGCATCGGTAGTCATCGGTGCGATGCTGATGCTCTTCGCCGATCTTGTGGCCAGAACAGTCATGTCCCCTGCGGAACTACCCGTCGGTGCCATCACCGCGATCATCGGTACGCCGGTATTCGCCTACATGCTCATGAAGAGGGGGCGCAACTATGACGGATGAGATTCCTCTCCTTAAGATACAGGGTCTGGTTAAGGACTTCGGGGATTTCAGAGCCCTCAAGGGCATCGACCTCGAATTCGGTAGAGGCCTCCTGGTGGGACTCATTGGCCCCAACGGATGCGGAAAATCGACGATGATGAAATGTATCAGCCGCCTGCACCCGCAGACCTCCGGTACCATCGAGGTCGACGGGAAGGATGTGACCTCGCTTAAACCTGCAGAGGTGGCCAAGATCGTTGCCACCGTTCCCGCCGAAGCGGGTCAGACCTTCGGTATAAGCGTCATGGATATGGTAATGCTCGGTCGTTATCCTTTCGTTGAGAAGATCTGGTGGGAGAATCCCGAGGACGAGAGGGTCACCATCGAAGCTATGCGCACATTCGGCATCGACCATCTCAGGAGAAAACAGGTCGCCCTGTGTTCATCGGGTGAAAGGCAGCGTGCCCTGATCGCGAAAGCGTACGTACAGCAGCCCAAGCTCATGCTGGTGGACGAACCCACATCCCATCTGGATATGAAATACAAACTGCAGGTCATGGAATACCTGCAGAAGATGGCCAGAACCGACATGACAGTAATCGTTGCGGAGCACGACATCTCCCTGATGGCCAGATACTGCGACATCTGCGTCATCATGAAGAAAGGTGAGATCGTAGCGGTAGGTGACCCGAAGGTCATCATAACCGAGGACCTCATACGCGATGTTTACGACGTGGAGGCACGCGTAGGGCTGGATGTAGACGGGGAGATCTATGTCCTGCCGAAAAGATATGTCGAAGGAAGCTTATGAATTCGATTCGAATCATAATCAAATATAACTCTTCAGTCGATTTCTGACCTTATCAGATAGCAATACGGATGAAGAACACGGGTCGAAATTATATCCATAAAACGGAAATATGACAGAGTTAGGTCGCTTGGGAGCCACATCCCTCTGTCGAGCCCCCTGATTGGGACAATACTGCATCACCAATGCGTTACTTATTCTATTCCTTTGCTTGGAAAAAACAATCAAATTGAGGTTATCTCATTGGGATTCAGAAATAAACTTGAGAACTGTTATACTCATGGAAATGATTACGTTCAAGCGACTTGCAATTTCTAAATAATAATTTTTTTGAAATTTGAAGTTATTTGAAGTTGCACATTGACAACTCATATAACATACGGATGTATACTCCAATCAACTCGGGTGTTCAGATGGGTGAAGATGGATCCTGGAATGGAAAGAAGCTGTACTGCTACATGTGCGGCCACTTCTGGACCGTCCGCAACGACAAACCTCCGAAGACCTGCCCCAGATGCCGTTCCTCCCGCTACGACACCCCGATAAAGAGAGAGCACAAATGCACCTACTGCGGACATGTGTGGATGCTGGAATCCATATCCGACAAGTGTCCCGAATGCGGTCACGTCTTCAGCATGATGTCCGACTCCAGGGTATGCCATTGCAACCAATGCGATCACGAATGGATCCCCCGCACGGAGAAGACACCCGAAAGATGCCCCAAATGCGATTCCCACGACTGGAACGACAAGAAACTCCACCAGTTCATGTGCAGGAGATGCGGATTCGTCTGGAGGAACAAGGTCGACAATCCGAAGAAATGCCCCAACTGCTTCTCCACGAAATGGAACGAGACTACGTTCAAACTCCAATGCAAGAGATGCGGGCATAAATGGATGTCCACGAATCCCGATGGATCCGAAGGAGTGAAGGTCTGCCCTGCGTGCAAATCCCCGAAATGGAACGAGACCCTCAAGACCGCCAGGTGTTCAAACTGCGGTACCATCTACATCTATCAGAAGAAGGGCGACCAGTGTCCCAACTGTTACGAGAGACGCAGCGGTAAGGCCGTGAAGAGGTACCACTGCGAATTCTGCCATGCGGAGTGGACCTCACTGTACCGGAACAGCCCCATATGCCCAACATGCGGAATCCCTCTGAACATGTCGCCCACGTTCGCATTGGAAGGCTCCGTCACGTTGTGGGTGGGGGAGTCGATGAAGCTCACCTATACCGATCTTTACGATTACGGATGCATCTACCTTTGGCAGGGGGACTACCCCGTGGCTTCCATAGGTCTGGAATCGTTCCTGAAAGGGGCCAGACTCAACGTCACGGATTTCTCGCTGAGGATACTCTCGGTCCAGTACGAAACCTTCTGGAGGGACGTGGCCGATTATCTCTCCGAGCACCGCGATGAATACCGGGAGAATATCCCCTATTTCAAACAGCGCCTGGGCCTCAGCGATCTGGATGCGGAGATCCTCGCACTCCATTTCATGGGATTCTGCCCCGAGGTCATCGCGATACGTCTCCAGAAACCGCTCAAGGAAATCAGGGTTGTATTCGACCACATCATGAAGGCATATTCGGACAACAAGATCGTCGTCAATGATTCCATCTTCACCGAGGACCCGATAGCCCTTTATGATTCCGCAGACAAATATCTGTGACTGGCACGCTCACCGACGATGTGCCTGGTTAATAAATCCAATTTATAACATACCTATACTCAAGATAATACACACTATGTAAGACTGGGATATTATCACATACTAATTATCAAGATATTCCAAATAAGATAGTTAAACCCCTCGCGATATATATGGATGTATACTCCAATTGGGGATGAGCATTTGGACGAGAGTACTTTTCAGGAGGGCATGGCGCGTCTGATCAGAATGACGCATCAGAACGGGCACTCCGGTCCGTCCGCCAGGGAATCCCCCGAGAAAGTGGGGGACTTCCACATATGCAAGATGTGCAACCATGTATGGAAAATTCGCAAATCCAATCCCAATCCCAAATCATGCCCAAGCTGCCATTCCACCATATGGAACAGTCCCAACGCCCGGAAGATCAGGTGTGCCAGATGCGGGCATGAATGGGTGACCAACCTCAAACATCCAGCGGTCTGTCCCAATTGCAGATCCAGAACCTATGACCTCCCAACACTGATGGTTCGTTGCAAGATCTGCGGAAGCCGCTGGGAAGATGCCATGAACCAATCCGATGCGACCTGCCCGAATTGCGGGAAGATACCGCGCGACAGTGTGAAGATCCTCCCCCGCATAGAGGACATGGTGGCCAATGACAAGGTGGAACCCAGGAAGAAGCCCCTGTCCATCAGTAAAGAGGATGTGGACAGCCTGTCGAAACAGCCAGATGATTATTCCAGATTCGTCTATCTCAACAAGATCGGGCTCGGACCGACGGAGGCGGACATCCTGATCCGCTATATGAACGAGCAGAAACCAGTAGATATAGCACTTGAACTCGACATCCCGCTGGGGATAGTGTTCGAAACGATCGTCCCGTACATCGATGCGGCAGGAACGGAAGTAAACTGAGATGAAGTGGAGCACAGAGACCAATCGCGGACCGGCGGCAAGACATTCCGATGCCCATCTGTTCGTCGCACTGAACATAATCCTGGAGAACGGATGCATCAGCCGCAAGGACCTGTCTGAAGAGCTGGGATTGGGGGAAGGGAGCACCCGCAATCTCCTCGAGACCATGAAAACCTGGAAACAGATAGATGTCCACCAGCAGGGGATCGAACTATCCAAGTTCGGCATGGAGACCCTGGAAAGCCTTCCCATCAAATTCGTCAGAATAACAAGCTCCACCTATGTGAAAGGAGAGCATCAACAGGGAATCCTCATCAAGGACAAGGCCGATGCTATCACCAACGGTATGAAACAGAGGGATATCGGGATCAAATACGGGTCAGAAGGCGCTTCCGTGTTCATCATGAGGAACGATCGCATAATGTTCCCGCCAGATGTTATAGTGGATGAACGCGATCCGGAATTCGCAAAGAAGATTCGTGCCGTCGGGATGTCCGAGGGGGACGTCCTGGTGATCGTCGGTTCGGAGGACCTTCCGAAATCGAGGATAGCCGCGGCGGGGATCGGGCTGGAAACGATATGAGATATGCCGCCGCAACCATAGTACTGCTGATCACCCTTTCAGTTCTGTTCATGTACATCCCGAACGAAGGATCGGATGCCGCTTCCTCCGAGACGGCACCCGACGGTTCGGTATATCAATACGACACGTACGGTTCGGGGCATCCCAACTATTACTGCGAGATCACGGATGCGGACACTGCTGGAAATGTAGTGCACATTCCGACCGTTCTCGAGGGATATGATGTACGCAACATCCTTCCGGGTGCGTTCGACGGATGCGCCGCCAAATGCGTCATAATCCCCGTAAACGTGAAGAGCATCTCTGCGGGAGCATTCACAGGCTGTACGCAGCTCACGGACGTATACTTCATGGGAGACGGGCCTGCGATGGACGGTGCATTCTCGACAGGGGTAAACATCCATCGCCTTCCGGGAACGACGGGCTGGGGAACGGAAACCGCCATCACGACCGAGACATCGGACGGCATAACCTATGCCCAGTTCCCAGACGGATGGATGGCCATCGGGGGGACGCCCACGGACGGTGTCATCACCATCAAGTCGGATATCGGCGGAGGGAAGGTCACATCAATCGGCCCCTATGCGTTCTCCGGCACCATGCAGCCCAGCGGAGAGGTCGAAAGGCGTACCGATATCGTTTCGGTCCGCATAGAATCGGGGATAACAGATATTCGTGAGCGCGCGTTCTACTATTGCGACATACAGACCATCGTGATGCCTGATTCTGTCTTCAATATCCATGACGAGGCCTTCCGTTCTGCATTGGAGCTTACGGATGCTTCGATTTCACCGTCTGCGGAATACATCGGATTCGAATGCTACCGCGACTGCCAAGCTTTGACATCGATAACCGTGCCGGACAGCGTGAGATTCATGGGTGACGGCTGTTTCTATATCTGTAACTCTGCCGAAACTCTGAAGATCGGTTCGGGCGTACAATCTATCCCTGTCAGGGGATTCGGCTACTGCACCTCCCTGACAGATGTTACATTCAATTGCAGCCCGACCGAAATAAAAGCATCCGCATTCTACAACTGCCCATCTCTCAGATCGATCAGCATACCTGATTCCGTGAAGACGATCGGTCAGGAAGCGTTCTGGAACTGCACATCTCTTACGGAACTGAGTCTCGGAAAGGTGACCTCCATTGAATACGGTGCGTTCAGGAACTGCACATCGCTGAGATCGTTCGACCTTCCGTCCACGATGGAATCATTAGGGAAATACTGCTTCGCGGACTGTACCAAACTGTCGGATATCGATGCATACGGGCCGTGTCCGGTATTGGATGACACGGTATTCCTCAACGACCCCGTGACGATCCACTGCTCCAAGGACGATTACGATTCCTGGAAGAACTCGCTGACCGATGCATCCGTTAAAGATGATCTGAACAAGAAATCATTCAACATCCTGTATATCGTCATACTGGGGATTGCTCTGGCGGCCATAGGGTCATTCATATTCATCAGCCATAAGAGACAATGATCTCTTCACTCCGCCATCAATCACGAAATATCAAATCGGTTCTATTCGTTAATCGATTATAATCGATTCTAATCGATTATTGATATCACCTAAGAGCAAAACAAACTTCATATTCCGGAAGAAACACACCTTACAACTGACAAGTCTAACTACATTATGGTGGAATAAATAAAAAATCAATATCGGTCCAACAGGACAGGAGAGCCGCATATCGTGTACATCGGAAAACTGATTCTCGTCCACTATGGTGTATTGGAAAATGATTGAGGACCATGGTCATCTCATTCTTTTCCGCATCATAATGCTACTCTGCGACTTCGTCTTGTTGCCGTTCTCGTCGATGTAATAAGCCGTCGAAGCCTTTCCATTCACGCTGCATACTTGACGGAAATTTAAAATTCTTAAAATTCTAAAATGGAATTTTAACAGAATTTTAATATCACCACAACTTACACGACATCATTACAATGACTGTTGAAACAGAATGCGTAGAATACAAGGAAAGCACCACCGAACTGGAAGATGCCGTTCTGGCATTATCTGCCATGCTCAATAAAAACGGTTACGGGAAGGTAATCTTCGGTGCAAAAAATGACGGTACCCTTGTAGGACAAGATATCGGCAAAGATACGCTGAAGACAATCTCCCAACATATCCAAAATTTCGTTGAACCCAGAGTCATCCCCACCATCGAGGTTACCGAACTTGAAAAGGGTAAGGGGGCAATCACTGTTGCAGTATCCGGGCTGAACAGACCCTACGCGTACAAGAACAACATTTACATCCGCTCCGGAGAAGAGAACAAGAAGGTTCCTATAACCGAACTCAGACAGATGTTCCAAAGTTATTCCGACCTTCTCAAAGATACCGTGGCATTCCGTCAGGATTTGACGTTCAATGGTCTTGTCGGACGTCTCCGTGCCAAAGGGCTTCATGTGAATGACGATCGTAAGTTGTATGACAACTATGAGCTGATGCGTATCGATGGGAAATTCAACATCCAGGCCGAACTGCTCTCGGATCAGAACAAGGTACCACTGACCGCAGTGGTCTTCGATGGAACCGACAGAACAGCGATATCCATCCGCAAGGATTTCTCCGGACGCAATCTGTTCGACGAACTGGAACAGGTCCAGATGTTCGCGGAATCGATGAATGAGAACAGGGTCGTGATGGAAGGACTCGTGAGGAAAGAGACGCAGCAATTCGAAATGGACGCATTCAGGGAAGCGTGGGTGAATGCATGTGCCCATAACACGTGGACCCTCGGAATCCCGCCCACGGTACAGTTCTTCTCGGACAGAGTGGAGATAATATCCAACGGAAGCATACCATACATCCAGACCACGGAGGAATTCTTCAACGGCAGGAGTATGCCGATCAACGAATCACTCATGCGGATATTCATCGCTGCTGGTATCAGCGAACACACCGGACATGGAGTACCGGTTATCGTAAGAGAATACGGACGTGAGGCGTTCGAGATTACCGGGGGAACGGTAAAAGTCACACTCAGGTACAGATTCGAAAGAAACGGATCCATGGTTCAGCACTCATTGAAGGATAAAAACCCCGAAACGGCCAAGATACTCCAGTATCTCTCGATCAATCCCGAATGCACCCTGTCCGAACTGTCCGAAATCGTCGGTATCAAAAGAGGGACCCTTGGAAAGATAATTATCAAACTACAGCAAGAAGGCGTTCTGGCAAGAGAAGGTTCTAAAAGATCGGGTTCATGGAAGGTTATGCAAAACAATAATGCCTCTGAACCGAAGAACGGGGATGCGTAAGAATTTAAAATTCTCTCTCGGAATTTTGAAGAACTTTGAGAATTTTGAAGAATTGATATCAGCCCGCCCTTTCGGGCGGGCTTGTTTAACATGTTTACTGTCCCCTCCTCGCGTACGGCACCATGATGCACAGACAGAGGATCACGATCAGCCCCAATGTGAAGAGGACCGCATACAGGAGTGCGTCGGATGACAGATCCTCGTCCACGATGATGTAGAGCGAGAAGTGGTCGAGGACCATGGCCGTTTAGCCTTTCTCGGCATTGATCAATCATGCCATCCTGCGATAGATAATTACGCCTACAATGATTAGCAATACGACTGCGGCCGCAGCGATTACTATATAAATAGTCAAACCGGATTCATTCTCGGCAGATTCCTCATCCACTATCATATAGATTGAAAAATGCTCAAGGATCATTATGACCATTCCACTCTCCGCATCATAACTCTGATCCGATACTCTGAGCTTATTACCATCCTCATCTATGTAATATGCGACAGCACTTTTCCCATCTTCGGCTGCATACTTGACTGTCACAATGACTTTACCCCCAAGTTCGCTGCCGATACTCTTTCCGCCCGATGTCGCGGCAAGGTTGAGCACGGTTGAACCGGACTCTATTATTTCACGCTGTGCAGATGTCATGGATGACCTGTCTGCTGCAGCAAATAAAAGGAGGACGTCGTTCTTTCCAGACAATGATGATAGGACATCACAACCAAAAGTCATGGACCCCTGGGATGAGACCATCCTGAAACTTGCATTCCCGTCCGCCATACATTCAAACGTTTCCTTTTCGACAGAAACTGATATGTCACGCGTATCGGAAAAAATCTCTACTGCTTTCTCCTTCCCCGCACCCAAGGCACCCTCTATAAAAGTCTGCTGCTTTATCGCAGTCTGGACAGATTCGTTGGATAATGTATAGTTGCCTTCATCCCCGTCAGTTTTCACACTGGTCACAATTTCATAATCCGAGGAAACTGCAGTGGTATGGACCTTGCCATCAGCTGAAATCGATCCAGCTGCGACCTCTGTTGTGGCCTTGCCTCCTTTGATGGTCTCTGTTGCCCTCACGACCGTACTGGTACCGTCCTCATGTTTAACCGCGGTCTCAGAAATATTGACATTCGTCACATTTCCGGAAGCGTCGGTAACGGTCGACCCCTTCTGAGTCGTGGTTGTCCTCACGCCATTGACGGTGGAATCCGTTACAGTGGTAACGGTTTCTGCAGTCTGGGTAACATTCCCGGAAACATCCTTGATTGTCTCCGTAGTGGTGATGACGGTCCCGTCAGAATTGGTGTATGTCACCACCGTAGATGTTGTTCCGTCCGGATTGGTGACCGTGCTCTGCGTTGTCTCGGTGCCGTCTACGGCGACGGTAGTGACGGAACTGACGGTGGATGTTGTTCCATCCGGATTGGTGACCGTGCTCTGCGTTGTCTCGGTGCCGTCTACGGCGACGGTAGTGACGGAACTGACGGTGGATGTTGTTCCATCCGGATTGGTGACTGTTGTCTTCTTCGCGACCGTTGACGAACCATCGTTATTCTCGGTAGTGGTAATTTCTATCGTTGTCCGAGTGCCGTCCACAACGGTTGTCGAGTCGATAACGGTGGTCGTGGACCCGTCATCATTATGGTGGGTTATCACAGATGACTGTTCTCCAATATTGTCGGACCATTCGTCCGGTACACTATTGTCAGAGTCGGGTCCAACCATATGATTGGTCTCATCGGTAATTCCGTAGACAAGAACGAAGTTTCCGCCTTTCTTAAAATAACCTAGCGTGTAATCGTTGTATACCGATTCTCCGTCCACTATCTGATATTGAATCCAATATTTCCAATCACCATTGCTGTAATGAACCTGTTCCATACCAAGAATGTGATTCACCCAATATAGGAGCGTATCATTGCTGAAGAAATCACATGGAATCTTCGCATTATTGAGCGCCTTCTCCAATGCCTCTCCTGCATTATGTCCTGTGGTTGTTAAAGTGATTCCCGCTCTCAGATCGGATGCCCTGTATCCGGATTCCCCGTAGTCCGCTTTGTCCGCATCATAATCCATTCTGATGGTGAACGTATAACTCCTTTCTGGCGGATTGGGATTCTCAACTACCGTGACCCCCAATTGAGCCTCACCATAAACACCGTTACCGCTTAGAATGACGTTGATGGTAGTGGATCCCTCTTTGAGACCAGCTATAGTCGCTGAGCCGGTGTCACTCGATATTATAAGTGAAACGATGCCTTCATCGATCAGTTCCCATGCGAACGATACGCCTGATGGCACGTTGCCCGAGATTGTGACCGTCTTACTTTCCTCGTCGGAATCCAACATCAATGTGATGATATCAGGTGTGATCGAGAATTCTATTTCCTGGCCCGTAGATGAGCTTGAATCAAAAGATATACGATATGTATGATGGACATTATTCGATGAGCTCGATAGGGAGTTTATTGTATTCCACTTTGAATTATAATATGATTCAATCTTCCATTTTCCGGTCTGACCGCATAGTGACATTATCCTTCCAGAACCGCTAACGTCGTTTTCTATACCATTGCGCCCGAGTGCATCGCGGAGTGCATCCAGCGCGGTTGCTCCGTAACCATCGATCTCCAACGCTGATTCGTCGTTGATGATAGAGAAATGATATGGGTTATTCTCCATGGTTCCGCAACAGTATACGATTCCTGAATCGGTGTACCAGACCAGATTACCGCGCAAGGTTACCCTAACCGCCTGTGAACAATAATTGGTCCCTATATTGGATGTTTTGTAGTACCCTGCAGCCTCAGTTTTGGTGGCATAATCTTCGAATATATATACTGCAGATGGGGGACCATATGGCAGTATGTAGACATACACTTTTCCGGTTTCTTTATAATATCCTGTGGATAAAACGATAGAGCCGTGTGAACCGACAGATGCCTCCCTGTAGATAACATACTCTGATTCGAAATCGTTTGCTTCTATCGATGTAATCCCACTTCCACAATGAATGATTGTATCACATAGGCTGTTTGCATCAACAACATACAGATACAGCCCTGTACTCATATATCCGCGTCCCTGATAAACGAGGAATGTGGCAGACATATTGTATTCATTGGTTTTTACAGACACCACCGGACAACCATTGCCGATTGTACCGTCATCATTAATCACCACAGCTGTGAGGCTGGCACGCTCGTAATCAGTTCCAGTATCGAATAAACCCTTGGAATACGACGGGAGGAATAATATGATTCTACCGGAATATTCGGTATAAGATAACCAACCGTCATCCAACAATCTCCCGCTAATTGAATTCAATTCTAATGCTGTGCTCGATCCGTTCCCGAGATCGATTGATCTTAACCCCCTGTAATCATCTGACGTTCTGGCCTCTATTATGAACATATGTCCGTTGACAAAAATAGGTGCCGAAGTTGTGCCATACATGCAGAACCAATCACAGGCGACACCATCTTTCCACTGACCGCTGGTGACTAATGATCCATTGGATGCATCCAACTTATAGACATGTCCACCATAATGCCCATAGAAATAACCGGAATAAAAAAACACTGCGTTGAACTTTATAGGGGAATCATACAAATGATTCAGGTTTGCATCATAGACCTTCCCCGTTGCATAATCAAATACTTTGCCTCCGCCTACCCCTAAGTATAGGTAATAGTTGACTAGAAGCTTTGATTCTGCTGTAGCCAGTATCTCCCCGGTATTCGCATCATATTTGTACAGGACATCCCCTATGCGCACGAACAATGCATCATCCATTATTGCAGGTGTACTCGGAAATCCTGACCACACGCCCATTGATGTGTTTATCGCACTAGATGACAGGGCATACTGCAAATAGACATCCTCTTCGTATCTCGGTGTTTTCAGATCTGTAATGTCGACGAGATCGTTGGACGATGAAACGTACCGAAGCAATGGCTCAATGTAATAATCCTTATCCAAAACTACTGTGGGCGCGAGTTCACTGCATTCCTGACCGTTTATGATCCATCCAAGACATTCCCAACTCGGCACGTTTCTGAATGATAAGACAAGAGTGGTTCCCCCAACAATGAGAGAACCAGAACTGACTATATCCAATCCATTTTTGATTACCACATCATACTCGTGACTGGTCACATTAACCGAATACTTACCGTCATTGTATGTCCACTTGGCATACAACACCAAATCAGACTTTACCTTAGATGAGTAATCATACATCTCAGTCAATTCTGAATCGACATACCACCCATCAAAAGCATATCCTGACCTGCGAGGCTGAATTATTTCCGTTCTTTTGACCGTCCCACCACTCATCACCTGAATATCAACAGTACCGATACCGCCATTTAACTCAAAATGTACGTCATAATATGTATCTGAGGAGAGCGGTTCTACCGATATCGTTATACTATTGGTGTTAAAAATAGATATTTCGTACCTTCCAGATGATTCGTTATAATTTGGTTCTACCCCGTCGACTAAAACTTTGAAATCTCCGACGTATCCTGGTTGTGCGGTAATACAGAACGTCAAATCATTCGATTCCAAAATGATATCTGTAACAGACACCTCAGAACTTACACATTCACTGAAAATCGTTTTGCCTGATGAATACAGAACGGGCATTTTCACCGCATGTCTGCTATCATCATATCTGAACAAACCACCGTACTTCTGAGGAGTGACATTCACTTCTTTTAGAGTGAATACCCTTTCAATATGAGCGCCCTCTATATTAGAAAGAAGCGTTTCTAATGTCGATGAATTTACGGAATCCAGACATAAATCCGTACAATATAGTGAATGCGGTATTATCAATTCATCCGTATCCATATATATAGTCCCCACATACGGGATTGCCATCGAAGATCCCGCCGTGATTGTTATTTTCGGGGCCTTGAGAATCAATAAATCTACATTGGAAAAAGAAAACTCACCTAACTCTATTGTTGAGGTTGATTCCAAAACTACAACTTTACTGGCTATTTTTGTGTTATTTAATGTGATTGATTCTCCTTCCCAAGTAAAAAAGTCTATAGAATGACAATCCGAAAAAGGTGATTTAAAATTAATATCCCCCGCTATTGATGAAATCGAAGATGGTATGATAACATTGCGTATTCCCTTGGGAACACACACTATGAATGTCATTTCTTTGTCAAATAATATCCCCGAATAAGTAGTATAGGTCCCATTGTTCTCCGTTATTATTTCCTGAAGATCTTTAGCTCCCTCGAATGCCCCATCCTGTATCTCGGTTATGTTCGAAGGAAGGGTATATGAAAGAACTGAAGGGATTAGAAGAATCAATCTGTTACCTTTATACAATGCAGATCCATCGAATGTATACAAAGATCCGTCTCCGATGAGGATAATATTCAGATTTGAACAATCATGAAAAGCTGTTGAATCAATATTCGTGACACTGCCGGGAATCGATATAGACCTCAAATATGATTCTGCCCATGCCTGTTGCCCTATTGTCTTCAGATTATTGCCTTTGATTTCGACGGTGACCATATTCATACAATTCATGAAACAACGATTACCAATCGTCTCAACTTTGCCGGGCAAAATCAATGACACTATTCCTGTTCCTCTGAATGCATCTTCCCCAAGAGTTACAAGATTGCTATCAGCATCTATTATTATCTCAGACAAATTGGAACAGCCATAAAATGCCCCGTTACCAATCGATATAACATTCGATGGGATTGTTATCGAAACTAATGATGTACACCCTCTAAACGTTTCCGCAGGTATTTCCGTGAGAGGAGATATATTCGAAAAAGACAGTGTTGTAAGGCTGCTACATGTCGCAAACGCCGTTTCTGAAATACTCGAAACAGGTGTGGTTAAGTTCAAAACCTTTGCCTTTGTCGGAACTAAACGTACATCTCCCTCAACAAAAAGTACGCCTGCTTCACTGGAGTACCTTTCATCTTCGCCAACGTATTCGAAATATTCAATATTGTTGCAACCGGCAAAAGCCTTCGAATCAATATCCCTAATACTTCCGCCCAGAGTTACCTTCCTTAGTGCACTATTGCCATTGAAACTCATTTCGGAAAGAACGAACGGTCCGTTAATCGATAATTCTGTGACATCACTGGATCCCGTAATTATCCACCAGTCAGTATATATTCTGCCATTTTCATCCAGACAACTTAATGAAGATACGGGGGAACCGGTAAATGATTTGTACACATTGACCTCACCTCCTTCGAATAAAACCGTTGTCAAATCTCTGTTATATCCGAAAGCATTCTCCCCTACAGTTTGCAAAGAATCTGGAAAACTGACTGTTGTTAATCTGTTATATGAAAAAGCCCCCGACACAATAGATTGTAGAGTATTACCGAAAGTGACAGTTTCTATCCCGAGTCCCTTGAATGCATTCTCCCGAATGACTGTAACACCATTCGAGATTGTAAGATTGCGCAGATTCGTTGCCGTAATAAAGGAATTAGGGCCTATTGCTGAAATGTTCTGTTCGGTAACGTAAACTTCTGGTACAGAGGTTGCTGTTAATACTTTCAATGAACCGTCATCCAACAGTTCATAAATCCAATTGGGTCTTGTCCCTTCAATTGCCCCTGCATTATCAACAACAAATTTACCACTGCCATTGACCGTTTCGATGGAAACTAAATTTGGACATTCACGAAATAAATTGACCGTGCTACTCGAAATACTCGGAATGAAATCGTTTGCAAACGGTAATGATACGCTTTCAAGTGAAGCACAGCCCAGAAAAGCCGTGATACCGACATCGCTCAAAACATACACTTCACCATCGGCCATGTCAATTGTTCTTAGATTTGAACAATTATTGAATGCAGCCTCCCCTACGGACTCCAAAGTTGTAGGGAATAGTATATTAGTCAATCCGGTCCCTTTAAAGGCCCAAGAGCCAATAGTCCTGACACCCTCACCCAATACCAAATAATTCAATGATGCCTTACCATTGAACGCAGATTGAGAAATCGTCGAAACTGTTGTATTATCTTCAGTGATTATTGATCTAATATTTGCGGTAGTTAATGCTGAAGCGTTTCCGATTTGAACTATTGAATACTGCTCAACACCAATTAACACCTGATTGGGAATCAAAACATGTACATCAGCACCATTCGATCTGATAGAAATTACTCTAGCTTGATGCCCACTGTCTGTCTTAACTACCAATGTATATGATGGTAACTCCACATCATTTTGTCCACAAGGTGTTATTTCAATGTTCCAATTGGATCCATTTGGGGTTGCATCGCCTATAGTGAGATGATAATCCCCATAGTGAGTACCAGTTGCATCATATTGTACAAGAGGATCGGCCGATGAACAATCGTAGATAAAAAAGGTTGCGAGAGTGACCACTATAATACATAAGAAGGCAGCAATCACTTTGTTCTTTGTAGCCACGATTCTCCTCATCCTCTCTTGAAGTGGGGGAGTAAACTCCCCCTTTGTTTTACGCCTTTCCGCGATAGAAAGTGAATCCAACGAGTGCTGCCACACATAACCCTATCGCAGCCATGATTCCGAAATACAACAGGAAGGACACACCATCCTCCTTGGAGGGCGTCTCGGAAGCAACGATGTACAGAGAGTTATGATCTGTTTCGAATGTGACACTGGCATCCGTACTGGAAACAACCCTCATCTTCACCGATTCAGAACCGTTCCAATAGTATACCGCAGGTTCCTTTCCATTTTCCTTAGTATATGGCAAAGTCACCTGGATCTTCCCGTTGTATGCAGTTCCGTCTGCAGTGAAGGTAAATTCGTATGCAGTACCAGTAACATTCGTATCGTTGATCACTGTTTCCACCTTGGATACTACTACCTTTTCCGCGAGATCTTTTGCATCCACCACCTTCACTGAGATATTTGCGGACATTTCTACAGAAACTGTCTTTGTACCAGATGCTGGTTTGAAACTGGAAACCTCTTCGGATAGCACCACCTCCGCAGAACCGTTTTCATCGACAGAAACAAGTTTAGTGAAAATTGCATACACAGTCTTGTTTTCCAAGGCGAAACTGGTTGTATCCCACTTGACCTCGTATCCGTCCCTTGCGGGGACAGCGGGCATGACCTTGGACCCGATGTTCTCCACGGTGAAGGATATCGGATCCACGGCCGCATCCGCACCCGTGAAGGTGAAGGTGTATGTGATCGGCGTGTATAACGCGGTCACGGTCTGGTTGGCCAGAGAGAATACGGCGACATCCCATGCGGCATCGTAGTGTTCCCTTGCGGGGACAGCGGGCATGACCTTGGACCCGATGTTCTCCACGGTGAAGGATATCGGATCCACGGCCGCATCCGCACCCGTGAAGGTGAAGGTGTACATCACAGGAACTTGGTGGACCACCTTGTTCTCCAAAGAAAGAGCATTTGCATCCCACTCGTTACTATAATGATCTTTCACGGGTACATCCAACATGGACTTGGAACCCATATTTCCTTCATTAAACTCCACGATACCTATTGGCTCATTTCCACTCTTAAAAAAGAACGCATAGTTACAGATGTTATGCGTGGTTACTGAAGGTGTAGGTGATCCGCTTATACTATTTTTTATGGTCAAACCTTTTGCATTCGGAGTTTCACCGAATGTACTGGTATCACCTTCGTAGAACTGTACCTGATTCAGATTTGTTACAGTTAATGAGTTAAGTTTTACAGAACCAGCAGCTAGACGTAAGATCACTGTAAAATCTTGATACGTTTTGTTAGTCAACTTAGGTATGGCAGATCTCTGTGCCGCTTGACTTCCCTCATTTATCGTTTTTACGGTTACTGTAAGACTGTCGGTCTCAGGATGATTGGGGTCTGCCCCGTAAAATACCAACCCATTACTGAATGAAACTGTTGTTACCTCTCCGAAAGTTAAGTTAGTTACTTTTTGACACATATAAACCATTGCTTCTGCAGGGGTGCCATATTTTCCAGTAAACCTGCCATATACGATAATGTCAGTCAATTCAGTACACATATTGAAAGCCTTAGAATTCGCTTTGATTTCAGTCGTGGGTTCAGCGGCCAGAACGAATGATTCCACGACACTGTCCTGAATTAACGGTTCATCCGTATTATTTAGACTTGTTCCAAAGATGTTAGGACCTATCTTATTGATTGTGTAAACATTACTGTTATACTTAATCACCGGAGGGATAATGAGATTACTATAATCGCCATTCACACACTTGACGGTGTTTCTATTTATCGTATCTACACCAACAGTCGCAGTCTTTGCGGTATCATTCAAAGTGTAGCCGACAGAATAACTCTTTATTGTCGATCCATCATCGATACTGTAGCTGATCCATACCAAACTGTTTTCATTATCCACATTACAGGCGGTCTGAGTAACAGTAGTGCCATTATACGAAAAAGAGTACCCATCGACAGGATCCGCGCTGCTATCATCAGCAATAAAAACGCCTACAACTACCAAACAGGCCACCAAGACGGACAGACAAACTAAAACACGAAAACCTTTGATGATAATCCCCCCAGACCTTGCCCAAGTGCCATGTAGGCAGGCAGAATCCTTTATCGCCTCTCACTCGAGTGAAAAACAATAATGGGGGGAGGGTTGCCCCTCCCGGTTTATTCACATCGTTCCTGCTGCAAAGTACAGCGCAAATGTCGGGTGGGTCAAAGGCGCGCCCTGGAGAGGACTGATGAGACCGATTGCGAAATCGCTCGTAGTTCCAGTAACATCTCCGGTAACGGAATCAACGGAGTAGTAATAGTACTCCTGCCACCATGCCCAAACATCATCATACGGATCTGATGCAGACTGACCCTCGTTCATCCAAACACTGCTAACACCCAGTAGAGAGTTAAGCCATCCGTAAACGACCTCATACCCCATACTGTCATCACAGGGGATAGTCTCCTGACCATCAACCATGTCTTCGAGCGCGTCCTTCAATGCCAGATACATATCTGATCCATAACCGTAAACGTAGACTCCGTTGAGTACCTGCTGTTTGGTCACAGTGGAATCCCCTACATCGATGTCTCCGTGATCGACTAAGATGGCCGCGTATGCATCGGAGTTGACTTTGATATAGAAGGAGACGAGGAAGTTGGGGTTGCCATCAATGTCATCTACCGAAACCACGGATGAAGCTGAAGAAGGCTGTGTGGTAGCATCACCCATTATGTCCTCTACATCATCATCGGTTCCGTAAATGACTGCGATGTTAGCAGTTCTGTGGTCCTCATCATAATCTCCGAACGGCTTGTACCATCCAAGGGTATCAGTTGCAGGAGTCCATCCGTCAGTCACGTGATAGAAATATGTATGCCACGTAGAAGAACCGCTGTTGACATGACCTTCAATTGTGGTGAATGCCCCGTACTGGTAATCTATCTCCACATACTGCGAAGGATAGGAGTACATGGTCGTATCGACATCGTTGGACCACTGAAGAGCGGTGAGCACAGTACTGAGAGCAATCGCTCCGTCATATGCGGGTGTCGTTTGAGTTGTCCAAGTACCAATGGCCGCTGATGTACAAATGTTTACGGTCATGGTTCCGTTGGAAACGTAGTTGTTATCCGCATTCGAATCGTCCGAGACGATCGCTGCAAATCCGATCATAAGCATCATCGCAGACGCAACGACTGCGAATAGCACCTTGTTCCTTGTTTTAGTTCTGTTTTCCATATTAATCACCTATTGGTGTTGTGTTTCGGCATCAGCCTAAGGTGTTTGTCTTGCGCCCTGAAGCACAATCAATCTTCGTTTCCTTGTTGTTCCGGATCTCCTGCACCTCCGCGGGCCATTGTTTTTCGGGGACCTCCCCTAGTCGAGACGGGGGGGGGGGGCTTTCGTCTCCTACCTCGCCCGCTCTCCCCCTAACCCCGTAGGATAGTAATCCCTCGGTACTCTTTCTAGCGAAAAAGTCTAGCGAGAGAGCGTATACAATATGCATTCTACCAATATTTAACAAAACTCGCGATAAGTTAACGACCTGCCCATCCAATACAAAAAATGACGTTTTTGAGGGATTTGCGGGGGATGGAGGAATTATCCATCCAATGTGAATCCGTTGCAAGGTATACCGCCGCTAGCGTACTGAAAAACGGTCCCGAACATGGTTCGGAGGTTGAATGAATATAAGAAAGGAACCTGATGCATCACGGGATCTTGCCCTGATATTCCGGACGGGTGCGGAGACAATAACCAAGAAATACTGACAGACTTGGTTCCGATCTTCCCTTAAACAGATTGTATACAGATGATTCCTCATAGTCATCGAGGATGTCCGCATAGGATGCGGGCTTCTTGTACGAAACATGTTCGATATTGAGTATAGGTTATCAATCAGCGAAGTGTCAAACACATTTCACCCTCCATTTATTTATCGTGAACCACTGTATAACTATCAATGATTGAAAGTGTATTAAAGTTTAAAATTGCAGTTTCCTTTTCAGGGCAACATCGTAACAATTACGTGGAACCTACTTGCAACGAATTATTATCGATGGGTCTGAAAAAGAAAGATATATTTTATGATGAGTGGCATAGCGTATTGATAAATGGGCCATCTGGAGATACGTCTCTAAGGAAAATCTACATAGAGACACCACTAAAAGTGGTATTCTTGTCTGAAGAATATGACCGTAGCAATTGGACAAAAAATATCGAATGGGATTCAATAAAACAAGATATCAATAACGGTAAAGGGAATAGAATATTCATATTAGGTCTGTTAGAAGACCCTAAAACACTCGACAAATTCGATGGACTATCGGCTTTTAAGACCATATACCTCGATATAAGAGGCAAAGAACCCAAGTATATCGCTGAGAAAATAATGGAAAAGTACAGAATGCTGATATCAGAGAGTTCAGGGATCGGTGACAGGCCAACGAATACGATCATTGCCAAATTTACCCTCCCCTCGATAAATGAATTTTACAATATGGAGATATTTTTTCAATTCCATGTGTTGAATCGTATGATTGCGTTAAGCAATGCGGGCATGGTTGATTATTATAACATGACAGAAGAAATGTTATCCTGGTTGTCTTCCTTAGATTCAGAAAGATTGGATGAATCAGTTGCCAAAAAAGTCGAAGAAGCTGATACTATTATCGGATGGGAGAAGTACCAATATCTATATGAGGTCAACAATGGCGATTAACAGTCTAATGCTTTGTATCATGCGCACAATAAGAGACGTCAAAGCACCAAACCATAACAGTTCTCATAAGTTTTCGTAAAGTTCTCGTAGAGTTTTCGTAAATCCGAATACATGAACTAAATTAATTCAGTACCACGTAACAGGACTTCCTGGTTGTACCTCTATTATAGATACGACCTTCTCTTTTAAGAGCAGATATGAGATTGCCTACCTTGTTATACTTCTGTGAATCGTTCAGCGATTCAGGTAATTTGGGATAAAGCAATGAACACAGATCAGACTTGGTTGCGCTGCCATACTCTGTGATGTACCTGACAATAAGGTCCTTGTAATATTGATCATCGAATCCCATCTGGGTGATCCTCTGACCCTTCAGCCCTTCATCACCAGTACTGGATGCCAATGACTGGGAAATATAGTAATTGGGTTTCCTACCCTCGATGAATCCCTTCTTCTTCAACCTGGATGCCATACCATCGGCAATGGGCTTCTTCTTCTGAACACGGTCCAGTGCTAAAACGTCCTCGAATGATATTTTCGGATTCTTAATCAGGATGTCCGCAAAGGACTTGTCGATCACCTTCCCGGTAATCGTCACCTCGACATGACTGTCAGACAGATCGTACTCCGGCAACGGGAAGAACCTTGCCATCTGGAATCTGAACATCTTTATGATCCCGCCTCCGGCGACGTCCACCATGCCCAATTTAGCCATGGCCTCTGCCAAGAACCTGTTCCTGTAGCGAGATGTCGGTGCATTGGCTGCTATGACATTCTCGATAGAACCGGGGATAAACTGTCCTGCATTCTTGAACACCAATCTATCGCGGTCATATTCCACGATTGTGATGTACTCATTCATCCTGTAATCCTGATGTGCAACACAGTTGTTCAGAATCTCACGAAGCATTGCGGGCTCGTAGGTTTCCATGCGATCTGGGAACAGAGTACCGGGGCGGAAATACTCGTATTTCACATTACGTATCTTAGAACAAACATCGTCGATTGCTTTTATGAAAGGAATCGTAAAGAAATCGTTATCGATTGTGGTCTTTTCCGAATCACGAAGTATCCACCTCATCTTCAGATTGCAATCCGGAATCAAATGTTCCATCTCAGCCTTTCCAAGCAATACCACGGCCGCATTGGTGACCTTTCCGTTCAGCGTTAAACCGGTCTTGTTTAGAAAAGTGACATCATCCCAAGAATCACATTCATCCGCTTTGGCTGGACGATTGCGTTTAAAGTACTCTCTAGCCTTCAATATGGCATCAGAATCTAAATCGTCAACGGTTAAACCGCCGACTATGGTCTTACTCCAATCCGGAATGCTATCCAGCATTATACGCATTCTCTTCTCATCAGACAATCCGAAAACGCTGTCACCCTGACGTTCGTAAGCAATATTCTTGAAAGTTGTTGGGGTACCAACCCTTGCCGCCGGGATTTGGAATAACAGTATCCTCTTACCATCGATTATGCGAATGTAGATGTCTACGAATGACATGCTGTTATTGGTGTTCTCGGAAATGTATTTCTTAAGTTTGTTCTGACTTTCCTGTGTATCAAGATAGTTGCTGTTCACTACCACACCTTTGTCAGTTAAACCGAATACCATCCATGCCGACTCTAGACCTTTAAGGTTGGCCTCGTTTGAAAGTGCTGAGAAATATCTCCCCATTTCATCCTTATTTAATGTCTTGCGATCCTTGAACTCCACAACCTCATTCTCATGTGGACTATGTATCAACCTTGACAGGAACTCATCGGCACTTTCTTTCATCGACATGTAATTGCCACATTGGTTTATTACTTCACCTATGGACATGCAACAATACAACCCCCGATTATATCAGTTGAAAGTACCTTATCGAAGGATGTTTATGCAAATCAAGGTCTTTTATTGCCTGATAATGCAGCTTGGACAGAGATTTCGCCATAACTATTGCGGTCCGGGTGTGTGTAATACATCCCCTCGATGGTTCCATCTTCCAAGGATATGATACACGTCCCGATGTGTCTGTTCAATCCGTCATCGACGGATCCTCCGTTCTCATAGGTGTACACGATCTCGACCCTATATCCGTCTTGATGCAACGATGCGGTCTTGCTGCATGATGTGCTCCTCTCGGTACTGAGTCTAATCTCCATCTCGCGGAATCCATGCCTTATCGTCATGGTTATGGGATAACCATTGGCGAATCCATCGTAATTCGTTTTAAGCTCGCCTTTGTATGTTCCGGAACAGTCATGTATCCCGGACAATCTGAGCAAGATGTGTGAGAAGCTGTCGGTGAACAGGACCCAGAAGGAAAATGGTCCGAACGATACGACGAACATCAGGAAATCAATAACCACATTGATGCCGCCGAATGCCCAGTCGACGGCATAGGCCAATGCGAAAGCTACCACTGCACAGATTATCAGAGATGCAAGGTAGATCGTATCACGTCTGTCGCTGTCGCAGCTGTACTTATGCATAACGCACCAATCTTTGAATGGCATTGAGGAAGATATAATAGTCTCTCAGATTCCAACCATTGGGTGTGTTGAACAGCCTGTGTATCCCATTCTGACAGCGAAAATGAATGACAGAACTCTTGTTGGAGGTCAGCCACCCGAGAACACTGGTGAATCCGTCCGGTATATATCCATTGTAATATTCATCCGGAACATTATACAGAAGACATTCCAGAAAATAGGACGGGGCCGTTTTCCGCTCTATCTCGCCTTCATCGATTAGACAATCCCTCAGATTCTTGAACACACGGACCGTCTTCTTGTACATTCCGTCGGTCCGTTTGTTCTTCTCTGTACCATTATCCCTGTGCTGTTTCGGATAATTGATTATCACGGTTTTTCTGGAATGATCGTAGAATGCGATACCGGCATCCCCGTTCCTGTTGGTATAACGAATACAGGGCAGGATATCCACAGGGGAATACTTCTGAGACCCCTGATACTTTATCGTCTTCCCGCCCAACTCGAAATGGAAATTGAACGAGCCCTCGATCGCATCATAAAGGTCATATTTCAGCCGTCTGAGGTCGGTACTCCGATAATAGGAATCGAGGTAGTATCCATTGCATACGACCACGATGTCCACATCGCTGCTCGTGAACACCCCTGTCGAATTGGCATACGAACCCTGAAGGAAAATCTCTTCGACATCGAAGTTTTTGAAGATCACTTCCTGGAAACGATTGTAGGCGTTCGTATCGTATTCGCTCTTGCCGGAATACGACCATTCGATAAGCTGTTCGTCATCTATCATCCTTAATACTTTCCCCAATTATTCCATAGTTCGACGACACAGTCTACGAACTGTATCCCATCCGATACGGAACCCGAACCCGGGAATAAAGAGAACTTCCCGTCCTGGGTATGCATATTCTGTATCGAGTTCCTGTTCTTGGCGAACCAGTCGAGGACATTGTAAAGGATCCGACTCTCGTTTCCCGAGAACAATTCGTCCGGTACGTTGTACAGCATGCATTCGATCACGAAGGAAGAAATGTTCACCTTGACACCTTTGTCTTCCAGATGATTCCTCGCATTCTTTATCATCCTGACGGCTTTCTTAGAATTACCGTTCGTCCTTCCACTCTTGTCCTCGCCGTTCTGGATGTGTATCTTAGGATAATTGTGGATTATCGTTTTCTTTGATGAATCGTATAGGGCAACGCAGCCTGTCTTCCCTCTGACGGAAACACACGGCACTATGTCCGCAGGAACATATTGATTCCTGAGGCCTTTGTATTTCACCGTCTTCGCACCGGTCGTGAAATGGAAGTTATAGACTTTATCTATCCTTCTGTAGATGTAGTCCTTCAAACAGGTGACATTTATGTTGGAATCGTATTCCACCACGATGTCTATGTCGCTGTTGTCCTTTACATTAGTGGAATTACGGTAAGAACCCTGAAGGTAGATGTTGGGCTGAGGGTTATTCAATTTCTCAAGCAACAATTCCCTGAGCACGGCATAAGTCTGCTTGGACATCTCGTTCTTTCCCGGTTTGGCCCACTTCTGAAGAACATCCGATGGTATTGACATGTTTGTGTTTAGGGTCGAACTGATAATAATACCTTTGACTCATGAATCGTACTACGATCAAAATTCAAATCATATTATCTGGTTTCCCGGTCAATTGCCTATAATCATGATTTTCGTAGGGTTCTCATGAGGCCCTTAATGTGAACCTTTTTTCAGCCCCCAGTTGGAACTGCAACATTCAAATGAATTTGGATATGGACGAGATTCCGAAAATCCGTATACAAGCGGTATACAGAGGGGTTTTTTTGAGGTCAAAAACCGATGTGCCAGTATACAACCAAAACCACTCGTTTTTCGGGGAATTCATTATCAACCTGCATGCAGTCTTAATGTGTTATGAAACATTTCGATGAACAATATTTCAGATGAAAGAAGTCACAAAAAAGCCCAGGAAATGACCAAGGGGTTGGAAAAATACCTACAGCAACGCTTTGACTGAACTCATTTTGAACCAATCCCGATTGGTCGATTACTCATCAAGCCACAACGAAGCGTAATTCTTCCTTGCGTTGATCACAGACTCCGTTTCCCTGGGGATGTATTCCAGCAGTTTTTTCCTCAGATCATCCCATTCTTCGCAGTTGGTCTGCATTTTCTTGATGTAGAAGTAGAACGACACCCTGAACAGTATCTGGAGATTGTTCTGGCTCCACCCGAAGTTCTGGATTGCGTTCTGCAGATCGTACGGGATGGAGACATGTATCTGCCTTACGAACCCGGTTCCAAAGAATTCATCGGCCACCTGCCCCAATGCAACGATGGCATCATACATCTCCTGATAGAATGTGTCCAATATCTCTTCCTTCGGAACCCTGTGCCTCTTTGCGTCCTTCTCCACATTATCGAATATCTTGCGGTAATTGGATACTGAACTGAAAAGGAAATCCCTGAATGCGGTCATCGCAAAATCGGACAGCCCGCGGAACATACCTGCCCTTGCCATCATCTCCTGAATCTTGTCGTAGCATAACTGGGTGACGCTCACGTTGAACCGGAGACTCTCCTTGCCATCTTTCTTTTTATTTACCACAGGATATCAACATTTCATATATTATCAACTACACATTTTAAATATTCTATCAACTCTACATGTATATCAACAGTTGATATGGAGGCGAAAACACACGATTTCGAATACAAGCGTAGTCACCTGCCGTTTTACGGCAAGTAAGATGGAGATCATCGATGGTTACATCGATCAGGGCTATTTCCGCAACCGCAGCGAAGCAATCCGCATGCTGGTGTGGAAGGCCCTGGAAACCTGGAGTCCGAGAAGGATAAAAAACCGATTACAGGATGTGAAGAAATGACTAAAGAAAACAATGTGCCAGGGAACCAGTTTTCCGGGCCGAGGAGAGCCGTCCTCTGCGGGAAGGTGTCCCAATCCCTCTCGGATTGGGTCCATGATCTCGTGAAGGACAGGAAGTACAGAACGATCAACGACTTCGTAGAGGAAGCAATCCTCGAGAAAGCGATGAAAGAAATCACTGAAGGGGGGTGCTGAGTTTGGTCGCCAGACACCCCTCTAGGATTTCTCCCGACAGACAGGAAGATTTGACATCGTTTAAATCTTATCCAAATTACAATCTATACAGCGGCAGTGCGCGCCGTCCCAAGGCGGATGTCGGGTACGGCGGCAAGACCAACACCAGGAACGTCCACACCCCGGACGGCTGTATCTATGAGTTCCTGAACGCCAAGTTCAGGAACGCCAAGAAATACACCCGCGACAAATGCAGGTGGAGCCTCCGCCGCATGACGAGGATCCTCGAAGCGGGCGGTTTCGATGCCTCCCCGTTCAAGATCGATGAGGATGCGGTCAACTACATCATGGACGAATACCGCGCCAGAGGGAAACTTGACAGCTACCTCGAGGGAGAGATCGCCTACCTCAACCGCTACCTGAAGTTCTTCAGGAACTATACGATAGTGGACATGAACCCCCAATTCTCCCAGGACATGAGGGTGAACGTCCACTGGCTCGAGGAGGACCAGTACCAGACCCTCATGGATGTGAAGAAGACGCCCCTGCAGGATATAGTCATCCATCTGGAGCTGTGCCTTGGGTTCAGGAACGCGGAGTGCTGCCGCCTCACCCTCAGCGACATCAACGACAGCGGCACCAAACCCCACTTCAACGTCAGGGGAAAGGGACGCGGAAACGGGAAGTACAGGACCGTACGCTTCCACAGGGACACCAGGGCCGTCCTCAACAGGTGGCTGGACGAACGCGAGAGGATTGTCCAGATCGCCCGGGAGAACATCCCCCACTGGCAGGACCCGGGATACGTCCTCCTGTGGTGCCACTACAAGAACCATCCTGACGTGGGCTACTACAGGGAGCACACGGGAAGCCTGGACGATGCCGTCCTGGACCCTCTCAGACCCAAGGTCGGATTCCATTTCTCCAACCACGACCTGAGGAGGACCTTCGGCCGCAGGCTCTACCATGCGGGAGTGCCGATAGAGACCATCTCCAAGTTCCTCGGACACGAATCCCCTGCTGAGACGCTCAAGTACCTGGGGATCAACCTGGACGATATGGACGAGGGCATGAAGAAGCTCGACGCATACGACAACAAGATGGGGGTAAAGAAAAGATAAAACCTCCAGTCTGGCACATCATCTTCTCCAACCAATAAAATGGTTGGAGCAGCCTTTTAACGGGGCCGTCGGAGTGCCCGGCGGCCCCCACTTAGTGATGACAGGATCAGTGAACACCATGAACGGAATGAGCAGGAAAAATGAACAGTGGACTACATTTTCAAGGGTTCCGAATCACCTCGTTTTAGGGGTAGCCAGACATAGTGGTACGCATCGTATCAGGGAGTGGGGACCACTCCTACTACCTGTTCTTATTCCAAAACCATCGGTGGATTATGTCAGTATGAGGTCGACCTTTCCTTCCAGATAATCGATGATGTTGTAATGCGTGATCCCATCATGAGACATATCCAATATGTCTAAAGAAAGAACGAATTTCGGAGAACTGTCCTTTATCGGCGAGAACGCCCCGAACTCTCTTTCCATCGTATCGTCATCCGCCATCAGGTATGCCACCTGGATGAAGCACTTCTTACCGTCCCTTATGGCAATGAAATCCACTTCGCCCCTGTATGTCTCCCCGACATATACCTCATATCCTCTGGAGATCAACTCTTGATAAACCAGGGTTTCAAGGAAGAATGTATCCCTTATGTTGATGGAATTGGTATTGATGAAACTCATCCCATTGTCCAGAGCATAATATTTTGCTACGGAATCCATCACCTCCTTCCCGGAGATGTTGTATTTTTTAACCCCTTTGATCAGGAATGCCTTCTCCATCCTCTCCAGATAGTTGTAGACTGTCTGCAATGAGAGATATTTCTCTGAATTATGCATCTTGTTCAGATAGTCGACGACGTTCTGGGCTGAGAATCTTGAACCGCTGTTCGCCAATACGAAGGATGCCACGCGCCTGAGTTTCTCCATCGTGCGTTCATTCTTTCTTTTGGTGAGATCCTTCCTGAGTATCGATTCGAACAAATCCTGAAGGTACTCCCTCACCGCACTCTCTG